>ODAI013518105.1_pt1 | contig 10129 bp, 4 predicted proteins | sample 1539321 | NCBI WGS metagenome assembly ODAI01 (sample SAMN02144231, study PRJEB22623) | gut metagenome | biome: sheep rumen | host: Ovis aries | place: New Zealand | reverse complement strand
GGCTTAAAAGATGGTTCAGATTTTAATTTGGATTTAACAGGTGGTTGGTATGATGCCGGAGATAACGTAAAGTTCAATCTTCCAATGGCATACTCATCAATGGTTTTAGGATGGTCATATTTGAACAATCCTGAGGCTTATCAGAAATCAGGTCAGGCAAAATGGATGCTTCACGATATCAAGTGGGCAAATGACTATTTTGTAAAATGTAATCCTGATTCAAGCACATACTTCTATCAGGTGGGTGACGGCGGCAAAGACCATGGTTTCTGGGGTGCGCCTGAACTAGTAGAAGCAAAGATGGATAGACCAGCATTCAAGGTAGGCGACACAGCTGCTAATGGTGGTTCCTGCGTTACAGGTGAAGCTGCAGCATCTCTTGCTGTTGCATCCTTAGTACTTAAGGATACAGACCCAGCCAGAAGCGCAACCTATCTTGCACATGCTAAGACACTTTATGGCATGGCTGACAGAGCCAAGAGCGATAAGGGCTACACAGCTGCCAGCGGATTCTATACATCTTACAGTGGATTCTATGATGAATTAGCACTTGCAGGCTGCTGGTTGTACAAGGCAACAGGTGATAAGACATATCTTGCAAAGGCAGAAGAATATGCAAATAACTTTGGAACAGAATTCCAGGGTGGAGACGAGATGGCATATTCTTGGACAATGTCATGGGATGACACACACATGGGAGCTTGCTTACTTTTAGCAGAGCTTACAGGAAAGGAAAAATATTACACACCAATCGAAAACAGTATTGATTGCTACAATGGTAAGAAGCCTGGCTCAAACCCAGTAACAATCACACCTGGCGGACTTTCATTCTTAAGCGAATGGGGTTCAGTTAGATATGCATGCAACCAGGCATTTATCGACACAATCTATTTAGGATTAGATAAGGCTGACAGCGAGCATATCGCTGGTGCAAATGCATATATTGAAAGAACAATCAACTACGTACTTGGCAGTAACGGTCAGAACTTTATGGTTGGCTACAATGCACAGTCACCAAAGAATCCTCACCACAGAGCTGCTCATGGTTGCTGGTCTAACAACCTTAACGCTGCACCAGAAAATTCAAGACATACACTTGTTGGTGCTATCGTAGGTGGACCTGGTTCTGCTAACGATTCATACAAAGATGTTAGAAGTGATTATCAGGCAAACGAAGTAGCTTGTGACTACAATGCAGGTTTCACAGGCGCTTGCGCTTACCTCTATGAGAAGAACGGTTTTGGTACAGTTGTTACTCCATCTGCAATCGAAAAGACAGATGGTGCAGAGTTCACTCTTAAGGGTGGAATCAACTGTGAAGATAAGAACAATGCAGTTAACTTTGTTGAGCTTAAGACAGTTGTTGAGAATCACACAGCTTGGCCAGCAAGAGTTACTGACAACTTAAATCTTCGTATGTTCTTTGATTTAAGTGATGTTATTGCACAGGGTCATTCAGCTTCAGATATGAAGGTTTCTATGACTTACAATCAGCATCCAGTAAAGATTTCTGAGTTCAAGGAATCTGATCAGAAGGGAATTTACTACATCGACCTTAACTTAGCAGGCGCTCAGATTTACCCAGGTGGACAGAGCGAGTGCAAGTGTGAGCTTCAGACAAGAATCACAGCTCCTGGTAAGTGGGATTACTCTAAGAGCCCATGTATCGTAGGTCTTGGCGGAACAAGCAATTCACAGATGTCTACACCTAGCGGAATGCAGCTGTTCGAAGGTAGTAAGCTTGTGCTCGGTGATGAGAATATCGTTGCTCCAGAACCAGTAGAGCCAGAGCCAGTAGATCCAGAACCAGTAGAGCCAGAGCCAGTTGAACCAGAGCCAGTAGATCCAGAACCAGTGGACCCAGAACCAGTGGATCCAACACCAGTAGACCCAACTCCAGTAGATCCACAGCCAGTAGCTACAGATTTAACTGCTGATTACACAATCAACAATTGGGGTTCAGGTTACCAGGTTCTTATCAAGGTAAAGAACGATACAGCTACAAGAACAAATTCTTGGACATTAAAGGTTAACAAGAATGATGTTGGTATCGACACAAGCTGGAACGTAAACATCGTAGAAGATGGTGACTATTACATCATCACACCAATGAGCTGGAACTCAATTATTGAGCCAGGTCAGGCTGTTGATTTTGGTGTTCAGGGTTCAACACACATTGGTGACAAGGTAGAAATAATTGCACAGGGTAAATAATTATAAGGTTTTTTTGAGGAGGAGTGTAGTAAATGTATAATAGAAGAAATGCTTTTTGTAAGAAAGCATTCTTGGGGGTTTTATCAGCTTCACTTGTAATCAGTGGAGTAAGCATTCCAAAGTATGCTGTGCTTGCAGCAGAAAAAGGACTTGTTTCTGATTACACAATCAACAATTGGGGCTCAGGCTATCAGGTTCTTATCAAGGTTAAAAATGATACAGACAAAAGAGAAGATAAGTGGTCCCTTAAAATCGACAAGGACGATGTGGGAATCGATTCAAGCTGGAATGTAAAAATTAAAGAGACTGACGATTTCTATGAAATCACTCCAATGGAATGGAATTCAGTAATTGAGCCAGGTCAGTCAGTGGAATTTGGTATTCAGGGTTCTAGCCATATTGGAAATACCATCGACATTACTGTTGATGGGCAGCCACAGCCTAGTGAACCTGTTCAGCCATCTGAGCCAAGCGAACCAGATGTTCCTGTTCAGCCATCTGAGCCAGATGAGCCAGAAGTACCAGATGTTCCTGACAAGCCAGAGCCTACTGAACCATCTGAAGCAGTTGTCGGAGATGATTGGCTTCATGCTAAAGGCGGACGAATTTATGACAAGGAAGGTCATGAGGTTTATCTGACTGGTGCAAACTGGTTTGGTTTCAACTGTTCAGAAAAGGTATTCCACGGATTGTGGAGTGCCAATATGAAAAACGTAGTAGAGGGAATGGCAGACCACGGTATCAATCTCGTGCGTGTACCTATTTCAACAGAGCTTCTTCTTGATTGGAAGGCAGGTAAAAGTGTAAAGGTAAGTGTTAATACATACGCTAATCCAGAGCTCAAAAGAGCTGATGGGACAGATATGGATTCCAGAGAAATCTTTGACACATTTGTAAAGCTCTGCAAGGAAAACGGTATAAAGATTATGATGGATTGCCACAGCGCAGATGCTAACAATTCTGGCCACAATTACAATGTTTGGTATGGCCCTAAGGGCTTCACAACTCAGGATTGGATTGATGGTTGGACATGGCTTGTTAACGAATACAAGAATGATGATACAATCATCGCTTGTGATTTAAAGAATGAACCACATGGCAAATTCTCCCAGGCAGAAGCTGTAGCAGCTAAGTGGGACGATTCCACAGATGAGAACAATTGGCGCTACGCTGCCAGCCGTTGTGGTCAGGCGATTCTTGATGTAAATCCTAATCTTCTGATTATGGTAGAAGGTACAGAGGAAACGCCAAGACCAGGCTATGATTTTAACTCTGGCACACAGGACCCTAATGCTACAGAGGATAAGCTTAAATACTATGGTGGATGGTGGGGCGGAAACCTTAGAAACGCTGGAAAATATCCAGTAGATTTAGGAAGTCACCAGAGTCAGCTGGTATATTCACCACATGACTATGGCTCACTAGTATATAAGCAGGTATGGTTTGATAAGGATTTCTCAGAACAGACTCTGTTAGACGATGTTTGGTATGATAGCTGGTTCTATCTTCAGGATAAGGAAATCGCTCCAATCCTCATTGGAGAGTGGGGCGGCTTCATGGATGGTGGAGACAACGAAAAGTACTTAAATATCATGGCCGAGTTTATTGCTAAGAATCATATCAATCATACATTCTGGTGCATTAATCCAAACTCAGGTGATACAGGCGGACTTTTAAAGGACGACTGGATGACATGGGATAATGCAAAATACAATATGATGAAGAAGTCTCTTTGGAAAGATTCCAAGACAGGCAGCTTTGTTGGTCTTGACCATCAGGTACCACTTGGAAGTAACGGAGAAACAGTAACCACATATTATAACTAAATAACTAAGACAAAAGCCTTGCTAGCTCGCTTCTAGCAAGGCTTTTTTAAATTTTACTTGAATAAAAATCTTTTGTTAATCTTCTGTTAAAAAAGTGTTAAAAAACTGTTTATTTTGTTTACTATCACCGCAATTAGTGTTAAGATAGATTGGGTTAAATTTTAGTTATAGTAGTTATAGTTTTACATAGAAGGAGTGTTGAAATGAGAAAGACAAAGATTATTTGTACAATCGGACCTGCATCAATGAATGAGGAAACTCTTACAGCGATGGCAAAGGCTGGTATGAACGTAGCCCGCATGAATTTCTCTCATGGTGATCATGAAGAGCAGGGAATGAAGATGGATTTAGTAAAGAAGGTACGTAAGAAGCTTAACCTTCCTATCGCCATTCTTCTTGATACAAAGGGACCTGAGTATCGTATTAAGACATTTAAGGACGGTTCTGTTACTGTTAAAGAAGGAGACACATTCATTTTCACAACAGATGATGTAGAAGGTGATCAGACACGTGTTTCTGTTACACATAAGAACCTTCATAAGGATCTTAGTGTAGGTGATACACTTTCAGTATGTAACGGTATCGTATTCTTCGAAGTTACAGATATTAAGGGACATGACGTTATCACAAAGTGTACAGCAGGTGGTACAATGTCAAACAAGAAGTCTATGAGCTTCCCTAACAAGGTAATGTCAGGCCCATACCTTTCAGAGCAGGATAAGAAGGATATCTTATTCGGTATCCAGAACGATATTGATTTCGTTGCTGCTTCATTCGTATCTACAAAGCAGGATATGATTGAGCTTAGAACTTTCCTTGATGAGAACGGTGGTAAGGATATCGTTGTTATCGCTAAGATCGAGAATCAGCCAGGTGTTGACAACGTTAAGGAAATCCTTGAAGTTGCTAACGGTATCATGGTTGCTCGTGGTGACCTTGGTGTTGAAATTCCATTCGTTAACCTTCCAGCAGTTCAGAAGGAGCTTATTTCAACAGCTCGTTCACTTGGAAAGAGCGTTGTTACAGCTACAGAAATGCTTGAGTCTATGATTACTAACCCACGTCCTACACGTGCTGAAATCTCTGACGTTGCTAACGCTGTATATGATGGAACATCAGCTATCATGCTTTCAGGTGAGTCTGCACAGGGTAAGTACCCAGTTGAAGCTGTTGCTACAATGGCAGAAATCGCTGAGACAACAGAGAAGGATATCAACTACGAGAGACGTTTCCACAAGGAAGATATGGAAATCGCTTCTACTCCAGATGCTGTTTGCCACTCTACATGTTCAATGGCTATCGATGTTAACGCTAAGGCAATCGTTGCTTGTACAATGTCAGGTTACACAGCTAAGCGTGTTAGCCGTTTCCGTTGCCCAGTAGATGTTATCGCTATGACAACAGACAAGAAGGTTTGGTTAAGACTTGCTCTTAGCTGGGGTGTTACACCAGTTCTTGTTGACAAGTACAAGTCTCTTGATGTTATGTTCGAGCGTGCAGTTGAGCGTACAAAGGAAATGTTAGGCCTTAACGAAGGTGATATGGTAGTTCTTACAGGTGGCCCAATCAACGGTTCTGTAGGTAATACTAACACAATCAAGGTTGAGACAATCTAGTATAATAGATAAATCAAAGGCTTCCCTCGAGGGAAGCCTTTTTTGTTTGCACGCATTCATTTCACAGACTATTCACACAACTTACATTGATTAGACAAAATTTTCAGTTAATATATACTCATCTCGAAAGAGATACAATTTTTTCATAACATTATTCTCCCTTTTGAAAGAGACGCTCCGCTGGCGTCTCTTTCGTATGTTAATTACTAGAATAAGTCAAAGCACCACTCTGTGCCCCAGCATATCTAACAACCCAATTCTTTGCAGATTGTGGGTCGCGAGTGCTGTACCAATAATTATTGCTTGGTCTAAAGCTAGATGCTCCAGCAATCTTTGCTGTAGAAATATCCCAAGATAATACACTACCACTATCTGTGAATCTTCCTATATAATCCATTGCATTTACAACACATCCCTTGTGGCTGCCAGCTTCAAAGTAGTTTTTCTCTGAATAGATATTGCAGTCAGTATAAGGTGTATAGCCTAAGTCAAAATCGTATACATAGTTGTTATAGCAGTGGAAATAACCATATCTCATTAATCCAGGGGCACGGGTGAGAGTCTGCTTAAAGTAGCAGTTGCTTATGGTCATGCAAGGGTAGCCTGTGTATGTACCATGGCCGTCTTCACCAGGATAACCTAAGATAAGGCCGTATTTGTGTCCGCCAAAGAAGCAATCATTAACTGAAACAAAGTTTGCCTTAAGTCCAACATAGAGGAACTTGTCAGTGTCATTATGATGAATGCTTGTGTCCTGATTCATGTTATGTCCTGGCCAAGAGCAGTGATCTAACCAGAAGTTATTTCCATCAGAAATGTACATCTGAATATCATCATTGTTATTGATGTTTACAGAATGAGTAAACGTAATATTCTTGTAGATGTTATTTCCAGATGCCTGGATGTTTCTAAAGTGTATATTGTTTAGTGTGTGGGCATTATAAGAGCCTACAAATGTCTTGTTGCTTCCTACATTTACTTTTGTAAGAGCATTCTGTGACATGTTTGCACCAATAACGATAGTGTAAGGTGTAGAGCCGGATGCATATTTTTGAAGGTCACTAAGTGACTTAACAGTTACAGTCTGTCCAAATACACCACCAGTGATGCAGGCCTTCTCTCGGCCAGACATATCCTTTGAATATCCCGCAAAGCCTTCAACTCCATAGGAATTTACTCTGAAGCACTGGCTTGTAGAACCATTATAGTTTGCTAGCTTGTAGCTTCCATTTGAAAGAGTAAGTGCGAGATTAGTGTTGTTGTAGTTTACAATCTTATAATTGAGGGCAATTCCATTAGCATCATTTTTTACTGCAACAATCTTCCAGTACTGAGATTTGTCGCCAGATGTCACCTTGGCTGCGGCAACACCGTTGCCAGATGTTACGCTGCTGGAAAATGGTGTGAAACAATAGCCGGTAGCAGCATTGATGATTCTATATACACCGCTATTTACATATGAAAGAACCCATCTGTTTGATGTGGCACTAGTGCCATTTGAAGTAAGAACTCCACCGTTTATACCATTGTCGTTTAAATATTTTCCATCACTGCAATTTACAAAATTGAGCTGTTGCTGAGGGTATACAGTGCTAAGTGCTGAGCTTGTTGTAGTTGAAGCTGTAGAAGAGCTCTGGCTTGAAGAGCTGCTGGTATTAATAGCTTCAAATACAAATTGTTGACAAGCTAATCCGTTATATGTCCATGTGTTAATATTTCCTTTGTTTGCTGTAGACCAACCGTATACATCAACAGCTTGCTTATCACCTGAACATTTTGTTGTAAGGCAAAAGACTCCGTCAGTAGATGTTTTTATAGGCTTGAATTTCTGAGGATCTTTGCCATTTTCATTGTAGAGCTCTACATTAGTTCCATCTGTTGCTTTTCCTGCAGTTACATCCATCATTTTTCCGCTGGACATACCGGTTTTCAGGGTAATATATCCACCGCCTACATTGGTTACATACCATCTTTGGCATGGATAGCCATTTCCCTGGTATTGCTGTACGTTTGCACCGTTTTCATCCTTGCCGTCAGCTACCTCTACATATTTCTGGCTGTTGACGTTTTTGATGTAGTACCAACCATCGGCAATGTAGCCTGTCTGTAATGATGATGTTGTTGTGTTTGTTGAACTGCTGCTTGATGAGGTGTTTGAATTACTAGAACTGCTTGAACTGTTGCTAGAAGGCCATGGGGCCTGCTCGAAATACCAAATCTGATTGTCCTTGCCAGTGTTGGCGTATTGATGCACGTTAGCACCAGTAGTTGTCTTGGCGCTTGTTACATCAACCACTGAATTGAAGCCGCTTACTTCTGTAGCTATATAGTAGCCCATGTTAGAATCTGCTGGCTTGAGTGCAAAATTCTGAGCTGAGCAGCCATTGTTGCTCCAAATCTGGATGTTAGTTTTGTTTTCAGATGAACCGTTTGCCACATCCAGCGATATGCCTCCGGTCATATCTGTTGCTGGGTGGATTCTGTAATAGCCTGTAGAGCTGTTCTTTTCAAGAATCCATCGCTGGCCCAGTGAGCCAGTGCCGGTTGCCTGAACCACATTGGCACCAGCTGCAGACGAGTCATTCTCTACTGTGAGATAAAGACCGCTGTTTTTGTTTTTGATGTAATAGATGTTTCCTGTTTCAGGTGTCACTGCTGCTGCGTGAACCTCTAGCACAGGAAAAGCTATGAATGACATTACCGTAAATACTAAAGCAGCCGATAATGCCAATGCCTTTCTTAACTTCTTCTTCATTCATTGTTCTCCTTGTTTTGAATTTTCTTCAAAACTCAGTTACTCCCCTTATCCCCTCAGTTAAGCAACATAGATATTGTAGCAGATAGGTGTAGGAGAAAAAGACTTGACTGCGTATTTCACCACAAGTTCCACGAGTTGCACAAAAAAATAAGAGATGAATTTGTGTGAAATTTCAAATCATCTCTTAATTCTTTTTATCTGCTCTGCCTACAAGGTAATCTAGAGAAACCTGATAATAATCCGCCAGCATAATGGCGTAGGATAGTGGCAGTTCCCTTATTCCTTTTTCATATCGTCTGTAGACCTCTCTCTTGCAGAATAGGATATCTGCAACCTGCTGTTGAGTTAGGTCGTGGTCTATTCTTAAATCTTCCAGGCGTCTTAGTAGCATAGTCGTTCCTTTCTGGTGTTTAACATATTAATAGCTGAGTTATCTGTAAATGAGGTGATATAAGGCTTAAAAGTGTGAAAAATATGTTAAATAATTGTTTTTCTTTAGACAATGCTACCAAACAGTGGTATAGTACATTTAAAGATGCTACCAAACGGTGGCGAAAAAATTTTACTCTTTCATGCTACCAAACGGTGGTATTATCTGGTTACGTGAGGGAGGAATAATAATAACAGGAGGGACTTTACACTATGACTAGAAACAAGAAACTAGTAAGACTCATGGCAGCAACTATCGCTGCAACAACTGTCGCTACATCAATGCCAGCGTTAGCAGCATTTGATGCAAATTACTACGCAAAGCAGAATCCAGACGTAGTAGCTGCTGTAGGAACAACTCCAAAGGCTTTGGAGAATCACTACAACACTTTTGGTAAAAAGGAAGGTAGAGCAGCTAGTGCTGAAGACCTTGCTAATTCGCCACTTCGCCAGATTTTCGACGCTAAGCTTTATGCTCAGCTTTATCCAGACGTAGTAGCAGTATTCGGAACAGACGCCGACAAATTATTCCAGCACTTCATGACATTCGGTATCAACGAAGGCCGTAAAATTAACCAATACTTTGACGTAAATGCTTACAAGGCAGCTTATCCTGATCTTGCAAAGGCTTTCGGCGATAATACTGCAATGTACTATAAGCATTTTGTTGCATTCGGCATCAAGGAGCACCGTACCCTCGGCGGCTTCCCTGCTGAGAACATCCTCCCAGGCGGCGCTAAGAAGGTAGCAGCTAGTGGTGGTTCTTCTGGCGGAAGCTCAGGTGGATCATCAGGCGGTTCTAGTTCATCAGGTGGTGGTAGTGCAGTAGTCCCTGGTAATACAGCAGGTGAAAAAGCAGCAAATGCGGCTGAACAGCAGTACGAAACTGCAAAAGCAGCTTTGGAGTCAGCTGATAAGGCATACGCTCAGGCAACAACAGCAGCAGCATCTGCAAAAGCAATTGCAGATACTCTTTTGACAGTAGATGCTGCTGGAAAACCTGATGGCGGTTCTTTAAAAACAAATAATGATGCAGCTAAGAATGCAGTAGATGCTGTATCTGATACTGCAACTAAGGCAGCACAGACAGCAGCTGCAGATGCTATTTCGGCAGCGAATGAAGCTATAGCATTAGCAAAAGAAGATCCTTCTAAAAAGGGTGATGCAATAACAGCAGCAAGTACAGCTGTAACAAAAGCTGGAGATGAACTTGGTGCTGCGAAAGCATACCAAACAGCAGCAAAGGATGCTAAGGTTAAGGCTGATCAGGCAGTTAATGCAGCAGC
>ODAI013163260.1_pt1 | contig 10130 bp, 8 predicted proteins | sample 1539321 | NCBI WGS metagenome assembly ODAI01 (sample SAMN02144231, study PRJEB22623) | gut metagenome | biome: sheep rumen | host: Ovis aries | place: New Zealand | reverse complement strand
TCATTCTTCATGTTCCTGTTCGGAACCAACTTTGCCCTGTTCTATAAATTCATCATCGGCGAGAAGTTCCGCGCCTTTTATAAGGATGAGGAATTCCGCTGGTATTTCTTCATTGCCGTCGCGTCCATTCTGCTGCTGACCGCATTCAACCGTTCCCATTACGGGGATGTGCTGACATCACTGCGCTACAGTATTTTCCAGACCGCTTCCGTCATGTCCACCACCGGATTTGTGACGGCGGATTACAACCAGTGGCCGGTCATGTCCCATATGCTGATCATCGTGATCATGTTCATCGGCTCCTGCGCCGGATCCACGGCCGGCGGCATGAAGGTGATCCGGGTCAATATGCTGGCCAAGATCAGCCGGCGGAATATTCTGGCCACCGGGAATCCGAAGAAGATGGACGTGATCCGGATCGACGGGAAGGCAGTGGATGAAAACACCGTTTCCCAGGTGGCCCAGTTCGGCCTGATGTATGTTTCCCTGGTGCTGCTGGGCGGCTTCGTCCTTTCCCTGGAAGGCAGGTTTGACGCCATCTCCAATCTGACCGCGTCGCTGACCTGCATCAGCAACGTGGGACCGGGCCTGGGAGCCGTCGGGCCGGCGGAGAATTTTGCGGCCTACGGGATCTTCGGAAAGATGGTATGCTCCCTGCTGATGCTCTTTGGCCGGCTGGAGCTTCTGCCGATGTTTATTCTGTTTACGAGATCCGCCTGGAAAAAGTACTGATGGATTATTTCAGGGTCCGCGGGTGCGGTCGGGGCTTTTGGATCGTCCCGCGTATCCGCGCATGATATTCGGTTTTGAGGGGTGAAGCGCTTGTCGGAATCAGCCAGATCCGTTGCAAAAGGGGTTTCGATTCTGGGCATTGTCGGCATTATCTGTAAGGTGGTCGGCGTGCTGTTCTCGATTCCGCTGAATATGATCAGCACGGATGCCGCAGCGGATTTCTATCTGGTCTATCCCACCTATACGCTGCTTCTGACGATTTCCAGCGCCGGGCTGCCGGTGGCGGTATCCCGGATGGTGGCCGGCTTCCTGGCCCGGAAGGATCCGCGGAACGCGAAGCAGACATTCCGCACCGCCCTGATCACCCTGATGGCCATCGGCGGGATTTTATCCGTTCTGATGGCACTTTTTAACGGCGCGCTGGTTTCCATGGTCAACGTGGAAGACACGTCCCTGGGCTTTTATGTCATCGCGCCATGCGTGATGATCGTCTGCGTGCTCAGTGCGTTCCGCGGCTTTGTTCAGGGGCAGCAGAACATGTTTCCTACGGCGATTTCCCAGCTGATTGAACAGATCGGCAAGGTGACCGTTTCCCTGCCGCTGTGCTATATCGGCGTGCATGTGTATCACAGCGTGGCGCTGGGCGCCGCCGGCGCGCTGCTGGGCATCACCGTTGAGGAGACCGCTGCGACAATCTACATGATGATCTACTGCCGGCGGAATAAAAAGGATTTCGACAGGATTCCGCAGGCAGAATCGGAAACCGCCAGATCCGGCCGGAACCTGCTGCGGGAGCTGGTCATCATTTCCATTCCGATCACGATCAGTGCCTGCATCATTCCCCTTTCCCAGTTCATTGACTCGGCGATGATGATCCGGCGGATGATGGCCGCCGGGCTCGCCGTGGATCAGGCCAAGAGCGCTTACGGCCTGTTTACGAGCGTTGTGATCCGGCTGATCAATATTCCGACTGCGTTGGCGCTGGCGATCTCCATGAGCCTGGTACCGGCCATTTCCGCCCGTTATTCCGTCCGGGATATGACCGGCGTCCGCCGGGAGGGAAACAACGGCATTCGCTATGCCTTCCTGATTGGCTTCCCCTGCTCCGTCGGCATGAGCCTTCTGTCCCGCGAGATCGTGTATTTCGTATACGGTCATGTATTCTCTGCGGATCAGATCCGCCTGGCCTCCGAGCTGCTGACCTTCTCGGCGCTGACGGTCGTGCTGTTTACCGCGGTCCAGGCCAGCACCAGTATTCTGCAGGGACTCCGGCGCCAGAACATCCCCATGTTTACGATGATCGCCGGGGTGGCGGTGAAGATCCTTCTGAATTATATCCTGATCGGTACGCCCGGGATTGATATCCATGGCGGTCCCATCGCGTCGATTGCGTGCTATTCCGTCGCGTTGATCGGCAATCTGTACTTCGTTTGCCGGCATGCGGAAATGAAATTCAACTGGATGGACTGGATCGTCCGCCCCGGCGCAGCGGCGCTGATCATGGGGCTGGGCGTATGGGGTCTCCGCAGCCTGATGCCCTTCGGGCGCGTGACGACCATTCTGGAGATCATCGTCGGCATCGGCCTGTTCGGCGCGGCAGCATGGTTGACCAGGGCTGTGCAGAAGGAAGACCTGAATGCCATTTTAAGGAGAAGAAAGCATTGAAAAAGGAAATCCGTGTCGTCTCCATCGGACCGGGGGATCCGGACCTGCTGACAGGAACGACGCTGAAGGAGCTGTCCTGCGCGGATCCGCTGATCCTCCGGACGGATCACCACCCGATCACCGCGTGGCTCGGGAAAAAAGGGATCCCCTTTCAGTCGTTGGACGCACTGTACGAACAGACGGATGATTTTGACGCGCTTTATGACCGGATGGCGGAAGCCGTGACCGAAAAAGCGACGGGAAATCATCCCGTCTATGCCGTTGCGGACTGCGCGACCGACCGGTCGGTGGACCGGCTGATCCTGAGGGGCGCAGAAGGCGGCATGTCGATCACGTGCGTTCCCGGCTTCTCCTATGCGGATTATTTTCTGGCCCGGTGCCGGAGCGCCTATTCGGCGGGCAGTATCCGCATCTGCTCCGCATGGGACTTTCTGTCCGGTGCATATGATCCGGCGGATCATCAGCTGATCACGGAGATCGATACCGGGATCCTGGCCGGGGATCTGAAAACAGCCCTGGGCGATGTGCTGGACGATGAAACGGAAATCAGCTGGATGGAAGCAGACGGCGGGGAAAAGCGGATTCCGCTGTACATGCTCGACCGGCAGAAGGCATACAGCCATCTGTGCGCCGCTTTCATTCCCGCTTCGGATTATGCGAAGCGTACGCGGTATACGCTCCGGGACCTGCTGGCGATCATGGCAAGGCTTCGCGCGCCGGACGGCTGTCCGTGGGACCGGATTCAGACCCATGAAACCCTGCGCCCCTATATGGTGGAAGAAGCCTGGGAATGCGTTGCCGCCATCGACGAGAAGGATACGGACCATCTGGCGGATGAACTGGGAGACCTGCTTTTCCAGATCGTGTTCCATGCGTCCATCGGCAAGGCCTTCGATGAGTTCACCATGACGGATGTGATCACGAACATCTGCCGCAAGATGCTCAAGCGTCATCCGCATGTTTTCGGTACGGCGCACATGGAAACCTCCACCGAGGTGGCGGACAGCTGGGAGACCATCAAGCGCAGGGAAACCGGAAGCCGGACGGTGGGCGAAAGCCTGGCAGATGTGTCCCCGGCACTCCCTGCCCTCAAGTATGCCATCAAGATGAACAAAAAGGTTCAGCAGTTGCCCGTCTGGCGAAGGAATCCGGCGGAAATCCTGCGCGACATTCAGGAGGAAGCCGGCCGGCTGCTGACCGATGACGGGCGGATGAACGAAGAGGCCATGGGGCGGATTCTGTTCCTGTGCTCTCATTTGTGCCATCGCTGTGAAGCGGACAGCGAGATCGTGCTGCACGAATTTGTGGACCGTTTCAAAAATCGATTCACCCGGATGGAAGAAGCCTTAAAAAAACAGGGAAAAACAGCAGAAAGCTTGACTTTCCCTGAACTATGTGTATACTTAAGTCGTGTTGAAGATGGAAATTGAATAGTCGTGTGTCTGTCTTTGACGCGCAATTTTATAAAGATCCGCAATCCCGCGGATCCACAATGTAAGGAGGAGTTACCCATGAACAAGAGTGAACTGGTTTCCGCACTGGCCAAGAAGATTGACATTTCCAAGAAGGATGCCGAGAGTGCAGTCAGCGCTTTCGTCGATGTCATTTCTGAAACCATGGCCAAGGGTGAGAAGATTCAGGTGATCGGCTTCGGCACGTTCGAAGTGAAAGAGCGTCCCGAACGCATTGCCCGGAATCCCCGCACCGGTGAGGAAATCAAGATTGCTGCTTCCAAGGCCCCTGTGTTCAAGGCAGGCAAGGCGCTGAAGGATACAGTGAACACCAAGGCCAAGAAAAAGGGCAAGAAATAAGATCATCGCCGGCCCGCGGGATCGAACCTGCGGGCCGTTTTTTTGTGAGGTGACGCATATGCGGCTGGACAAATATCTGAAGGTATCCCGGATCATCAAACGGCGGACCGTTGCCAACGAAGCCTGTTCCGGCGGGCGGGTGACACTGAATGAAAAGGTCGCCAAGCCCGGGACGGAAGTCAAGGTGGGCGACCGGATCGCGATCCGCTTCGGCGAGCACATCGGGTGCTATGAGGTGCTTTCCATTGCGGAAACGGTCCGGAAGGATGCGGCTTCTGCCATGTATCGGATTATCAGCGAAGACAGCGAAATGATGACGGAGCGGAATCAGGAATGAAGATTGTGACGGTAATTGCGGCCGGCGGGACCGGGACGCGAATGAACGCGGGCATCAACAAGCTGCTGATCCCGATTCGTGGGAAGACGGTCATCCGCCGAAGCATCGAAGCCTTCCGGGGGCTGACGGATGAAATGATGATCGCGGCCTGCCCGGCGGATCTGGAAGAGATTCGGCAGGAGGCAGAAAGGGCGGAGGCGGACTTCCCCATCGCCGTCGTTCCCGGAGGGCAGACGCGGCAGGAATCGATTCTCCTGGCGCTGAAGTCCGCAGCCTTTGGGGAGGACGATCTGGTCCTCGTTCACGACGGGGCCCGCTGCTTCGTGGAGGCGGATGTGATCCGGCGGGTGATCGATGCCTGCCTGGAAAAGGGTTCCGGCGTCCCCGGCATTCCGGTGACCAGCACGATCAAGATGACGGACGCGTCACTGCGGGTGACCCGGACGCTTCCGCGGGATCAGCTGATGGAGATCCAGACGCCGCAGGGCTTTCCGGCGCTGGCGCTGCTGAAGGCTTCCATGGAGGCGGCGGAAAAGGGATACGCGGTGACTGATGACGCTTCCGTGATGGAAAAATGCGGATACCCGGTTCAGATCGTGGAGGGCTCGGCGCGAAACATCAAGCTGACGCGGCCCGAGGATCTCGGACATGTGAAGGGAGAAATGACGATGACATCATTCAGGGTTGGAACCGGATACGATGTGCATGTGCTGACGGAGGGACGGAAGCTGATTCTCTGCGGGGTGGACATTCCGTGGGAAAAGGGGCTGCTCGGCCACAGCGATGCAGACGTGGCCCTGCACGCGCTGATGGACGCAATGCTCGGCGCCGCCGCCCTGGGAGATATCGGGAAGCATTTTCCGGATACGGACGAGCGGTACAGGGGAATCTCCTCCATCCTGCTGCTGCAGAAAACGGCGGAGCTGCTGCGGGAACATGGCTGGGAGGTTTCCAACGCGGATGTGACGATCGTGGCGCAGAAGCCGAAACTCCTGCCGCATATCCCACAGATGCGCAAAAATACAGCCGATGCCATCGGATGTGACATCGGCCGGATCAGTATCAAGGCAACCACAACGGAGCACCTGGGGTTTGAAGGCCGGGGTGAAGGCATCTCGGCGCAGGCTGTGTGCATGATCAGCAGGGATGATTAATTGCTCTCCGTACTCCGGATGGCTTTCGTGGCGGCGTTCATCAGGAACTCCGCTATTTTCATTCCCAGCGCGCCTTCATCCATTTCCGCCACGTTCACCGGATTGACCGGATCAAAGGGCAGGAACGGCCAGGTGGAGGATGTGCGGATCTTCCCTTCCGCGGTCCATTTCAGATCTGGCCGCTGATAGTCCACCGTCAGCTCGAGGGTGGTCGGCGCATTGGAACCCGCCTTGCCGGAATAATGAACCACGGCATCGATATGCCGGTCGGCATATTCCGGAATCGCGCTTTCCGGAATTCCCTCCGGGAGAGCGGTGACGTCGCGGGTGATTTCCGCGGTATAGCGCTGGATTTCATGGGAGCGCTGGGCTTCCTCGTCGTAGCTGGATTCGCTTTCCTTCGAGATGTCAAAACGCACCGCGCGGTTCTGTTCCTGCTTCTCTTTTTCGGAATAGATCCGCCCTGCCCACAGGGTGGAGCTGAACTGCTCCTGGCTGAAGGTCTCCTCCATGGAGCCCGGCAGGGTCAGGAAACAGGTCATCTCTTCGCTCCGGAGAATGACGGAGATCAGGCCCTGACTTTCCGAGAAGGTGCAGGAGGTACAGCGGGTAAAGGCGGGATCCAGCGGCAGGGTCAGCGTGGTGGAGAGCGGCTCCCCCCGCGCGGAAGCGACTTTCTCGAACCGGACGCCGCCCTCAAAGCGCATCTGCTGCAGCGCTTCCAGATAATAGGCGGACAGGTTGCCGTTCAGATACAGATTCCGCTCCTCATCCGACATGGCGGGGGCGATGAGCGTCAGCACTTCCGGATCGGAAGCGAAGGACTGGATCAGCTGGACAATGTAGGCGCGCACCTTGTCTTCCGGGATGATATAGGTCAGCTTCATCTGAACCGCATTGGATTCGTCCCGCGTGATCACCGGGTCGGATGCAAACTCAGACAGCCATATTTCCGCCTGCCGCTCGAACCGCCCGAAGGCCTGTTTCCAGCTGTCCGGATTTGACCGTGCCCGTTCAAAGAGCGAAACCATCATTCCGGAAATGGAGGGGTTGTCCCCCTGCACAGGCAGCTTTCCGCTGATCAGCGTGGCTGCCCCGGGCAGCTCCATCACCGTATCCGGCAGAAAATCGCTCCGCAGGAAAACGGAACCGTCCTTCCCGAGCAGCTCTGTCCGGTTGACCTGCTGATCCTCCTGGGGAGACTGAAAGATCTGCAGATGCCACTGATCATCCTGCGCGTTTCGCAGAATGCTGAATTCCGCATTGGCCAGCGCGGCCAGCAGGGGGCTTTCCGCCGCGGTGGCATCGGAGTGAATCACGAAGGAACCCCGGATGCCGTTTCCGTCATTCTGCATCTGCCGGTCCATCCGGACCGCCAGCGTGACCTCCGCGGCCTGGGCTGCGGACAGGAATGAAATGGCCATCATCAGGGTCATTACCAGCATCAGCGCTCTTTTCATGGTTGCACCGTCTCCTCGTTTTCTATGCTGTCCGAATGGATCAGCTGGTTCCAGAAATCATCCGGAAGTTCCTTCAGCAGATAATCGAGATCCTCCGGAGGAATGGCGGAAAGTCCGTGCAGGAGTGCACCGGACAGCCGCGCAACGATCTCATCGGATGAAGCTTCCGCAGGCGTCCTCTCTTCGCCCGCCTGCTGCTCTGCGTCCGGCAGAACAGTAAAGGCGACGGACAGAAGATCCTTTTTTATTGTACCCAAATTCCGTTCGATTTCAAGGGTACCCTCCTCACCCTTTGCCCCGGAGAAAAGCTGCAGGCGGATTTTCGTATACTGACTGACGCCGCCGGAGGTGACACGCTGCTGTATTTTCCCGGAAAGGTCCTCCTTGCCGGAAGTAAAGTCCATGGACAGCTGCGTGCGGGTATGCGCTCCGTCGCTCAGGTCATCCAGCGTCATCTCGCAGGTATACTTTTCACCGCCGTCCTCGTCCAGCGTCCACTCCCGCTCCAGTGTGATGTTGTTCCTTCCCCCGCCGTTTCGGATCGGCGTTTTCAGCTGAAGCACATCCCTGAAGCCGTCATCCCTGCGCAGGCAGCGCCAGTTCAGGGAAACGGTGCGAAGCGCCGATTCGCCCACCGAGGCCAGCCCGTCCCAGGTGGCTTTCATCAGATCGCCGTCGTCGTTCTTCAGCAGGGTGATCTTCTGGCGCCCGGAAAACTGCATGGCAGAGAGGAACGGCGCTGCCAGCGGGCATTCCGGGGAATTCAGCCAGTCCTTCATGGCGTCGGAGAAAAGTGTCTCCTCCGTCAGCGTCACACGGCTCTGCCGGGTGGCTTTTCCATATCCGCGATACGCCGTATTGGCTTTGGAGAAGGTGGTCTGATCCGGGAAGGCAGTATCCATGCGGCTGAGCATCGGATACAGCTCCTCGAGCATCCGGAAGATCCGGCCGTAACGGTCGACCGCATCCGGATCCGTCAGCGAGGTCAGCAGGCCATCTTCCGCATCCGCCGGATTCTTTTCAAGATACATGCGCCCATCCTCACCGAAGGACCAGATCCGTTCCCTTTCACCGGATGCACCCGTACGGGTCCGGAAGGAAGCGACGGTTTTTCCGTCCACTTCCAGCGCAGCGCCGGGAGAATCCGCATCCAGCTTCAGGCGCAGGGCCAGATGGCGAAGAAGACAGCCCAGCGCATCGATCCGCTGCTCTTCGAACTGGGAAAGGCGTTCTGCCCGGACCGTCAGACGGATCTCCTTCGCTGAAAAGGAATCGCTCAGGAGCGACCGCCGGAGCTGATCGACACTGACGGCCGAAGCACAGCAAGGCGTGATAAGACACAATACCGCCAGAAAGCAGATCGCTTTCCGGAGAAACCGCATGGCTGATTCCCCCCGTTCCTTATTCGCTCAGCGCGCCGAAGAATTCATCCAGGATATCCATCGCCTGAGACGGATCCGCGCATCGGTTGATCCGGACCCGCGTGGCACTGGCACCGCGAAGCCCGTGGATATACCATCCGATATGCTTCCGCATTTCCCGGACGGCAATATGCTCGGGCCGCGTTTCAAGCATCCTCCGGTAATGAAGGCGGATGCCCTCCCGCCGCTCGGACAGGGAAACCGGCGTTTCCGACTCCCCGTTCAGCCGCTGGCGGATGGCACGGAAAATCCACGGATTTCCCAGCACGCCGCGGCCGATCATCACGCCGTCCACCCCGGATTCACGGATGCGGCGGACAGCATCCTCCCCGGAAAAGATATCGCCGTTGCCGATCACCGGAATCCGCACGCGCTGCTTCACGCGGGCGATCATCTCCCAGTCGGCCTCGCCGCTGTACTGCTGCTCCTTCGTCCGCCCGTGAACGGCGATGGAGGCGATTCCGGCATCCTCGGCCATGCGGGCCATTTCGATCACATTGATATGATCCCGGTCCCATCCCAGGCGCATCTTGATACTGACGGGGAGCGCCACCGCCCTCACCGTTTTTTTCATCATCTCACAGGCGATCTCCGGCGTCCGCATCAGACCGGCGCCTTCACCGGAGGAAGCCACCTTCCGGGCCGGACAGCCCATGTTCAGATCGATCCCGTCATATATGCCGAGCGCTTCAATCCGTCGGGCGGCTTCCGCCACCGTATCGGGATCGCGGCCGAAGAGCTGGAGCACCAGGTGAGGCTCCTGCGGATCCCGGATCATCAGCTGACGGACAGCCGCCTGATTCGGCGCGCAGAGATATCCCATGGCGCTGATCATTTCCGTAAATGTTTTTTCGCAGCCCAGGCCGGAACAGATGGAGCGGAACACATGATCCGTCACCCCGCAGAGCGGTGCCAGAACGACCTCAGCCATGGGCTCTTTCCCGCGGGAAGACGGCGATGCGAGCCCGGATCCCGGCATAGGGCTGCAGCGGTGCCATCATGGTTTCACCTTCCCCGGAGGGCAATACCGGAATGTCTGCCGGAACGCCCATGGCCGAGGGCCAGCGGGAAATCCGGCGAACGGGGACAAATGCCTGACCGCCCCGGATTTCCGGACTGCCGCATACGGCATACCGGTATTCCGAATCCCGGACGGCCAGCGCCATCAGCCGGTTCCGCATAAAGAAGCAGACGCCCTGATGATTCGTCTCCTTCTGCTGAATGGTATCCCCCTGATAGAACATCAGCGTATCCAGATTCCGCCAGGTCCGGCTGACCCGGATCAGGATCCCCGCCTTGTCCTGCATTTCGTCCGCATACAGAACCCGGTCTGTTTTTTCGCCGCTCTGCAGCACGATATCGGCGGTTTCCGTCGCGGCGCAGAACAGGGAAAGATTCATGGTCAGATCACCCTTGCACCGCAGATGCACGGAATCCTTCTCCGCCAGGAAGATGGCATTCTGGCCGCCTGTATGAATCATATACCGTCCCGGCAGCAGGAAATTGATTCTGACGCCGTCCGGCGCGGCGGTAATCGCATGCTTCCAGAC
>ODAI012974268.1_pt1 | contig 10130 bp, 4 predicted proteins | sample 1539321 | NCBI WGS metagenome assembly ODAI01 (sample SAMN02144231, study PRJEB22623) | gut metagenome | biome: sheep rumen | host: Ovis aries | place: New Zealand | reverse complement strand
TGTAAGTCACGTCGTTGGCTGGAACTGTCTCTGCAACGGCTGGTGTCCAAGAATCGAATGAATAGACCTCCTTCTCTGGATTAGATGGAAGAGTTATTGCTGAGCCATAATCGAGTTCATCTGACTTTACCGTTTCTCCCTCAGAAACGAATGAAACATTATACTTGTTCACGTTCCATGTAGCTGTGTAAGTGACGTTATCAGCAGGAACAGTTGCTCCATCTGTGTAGTTATCCCATCCTGCAAATGTGTAGCCAACCTTTGTTGGGTCTTCTGGAAGCACGATGAGTTCGCCAAAATCCATTGATGCCGTAGAGTAATTCTTACCATCAACAACGAAGGTAACGAGGAAAGCCCCCTTACCAAATGAAGCTGTATAAGTAACGTCATGAGCAGGGACAGTGGCATCAACGGCTGGATTCCATCCGATGAAATTGTAGCCTTTCTTCTTTGGGTCGGTAGGAGGAACAATCTCAGAGCCGTATTCAAGAGTGGCTGTAGATATAGCTACTCCATCAGAGATGAACGTAACAACGTACTTGGCAAGTTTCCATGTAGCCGTATAAGTTACATCCTCTGCTGGCATGGTAGCAGCAACGGCAGGAGTCCAACCAGCAAAATCATAACCTTCCTTCTTTGGGTCATCTGGAGTGGTGATAGGAGAGCCGAAGTCAACGGAAGATTCGGTAACCACACCATCCACAACAAATGAGAGCTTATATGAGTTAACCTGCCAGTTTGCTGTAAACGTGATGTCGTTAGCAGGTACGGTAGCACCATCTACGGATGGTGTCCATCCAGCAAATGTATAACCTTCCTTCTCTGGAGCATCAGGAGCTGTGATAGCAGAACCGTACTCAAGAGTAAAAACAGTATTCTCAGTACCGTTGTCGGCATTGAAAATCACGTTATAGCTATTAACGTTGAACGTAGCATCATAAGTAACGTCGTGAGCAGGAACAGTAGCGTCTGTTGTCCAGCCACCAAATGTATAACCAGTCTTTGTTGGCGCATCAGGAACGCTGATTTCTGAACCATACTCCAATGAAGCCTTTGAATACTCCTCACCATCAACCGTAAACACCACGTTGTACTTGTTGATGTCGAACACGGCTGTGTAAGTCACATCATTGGCTGGAACAATAGCGTCAACGGCAGGATTCCATCCACGGAAAGCATAGCCTTCCTTAATTGGGTCTGCTGGTAGTTCTATCTCAGACTTATAAGCCAAGTAACCAGTCTTAACAGTCTTACCCTCTGAGACGAAAGCAACCTTGTACTTATTAGGTTCGAAGTTAGCTGTTACCGTCACATCCTCGTCTGGCATCACATAGCCATAAGAAGCATTGGTAGAAACAGCATTCTCCCCTATCGTCCAATTGACGAAGTGATAACCTGTAGCAGGTGTTGCAGAGAGAGCAACTGTTGAACCCACAGGATAGACACCAGCTCCGTATGTAGTGGCTGTTGTGGCACTGGCTGTACCGAAGTCGGTGCTATTGACCGCAACAGTTATCTTTTTTGTAACCAAACCAGGGTGTCCAGGAAGAGTCCAGTCATCACCTCCGTTCAGTTGGGCAAATACGGTTACGCTACATAGCCATACTGCCAATATTGATAATATCTTATTCATATAGATTATTTTTTATTTTACCATTACCTTCTTTCCACCAACGAGATAGATTCCCTTTTTGACAGCATTCTTTGACACCTTGACACCCTGAATAGTGTAAACAGTCTTATCTGTGCCGTCAGCTGCAATACCAGAGATTGCAGTAGCCTCATCAGCGTGAATAACAAAGCGGCCAACCATTGTGCATGCCTCTGCGACTGTGAATGTATAAGAATCATTCTTGTCGTCAAGTACAACGGTAGCACCTGTAGCCTTATCCTCAAGTACAACGGCAGAAGCCAAAGTACGTGCAGATATCGTGTATTCACCAGCTGCTCCTACACGAACGCCAAGGTTGATTATGCCTGTAGAAAGAGGACGCTCATTAACTGAGCAGTTGACATTATTCTCAACCGTGAAAATCTGTGGAACGGAAACATCCTCGCTCATGAACTTGCTTGCATCACGACAAATCTCATAATTAAGAGATGCACCATCGTTGATAACGAAACGAGTCTTATCGATATTGTTACCATCTGACAACGTGATATCATAAAGAGCACGCATAGCAACAGGCAATCTGCGTGAACGCACATCTGAAGATATTGTAGCGTCTGTCTGACGTCCATCCTTACTGAATGTAAGTTCTGCCTCCTCACTTGTCTGAATGAAGAATGCCTGAAGTGGAGAAAGAACATAGTTGTCATCAACAGTGTAAGTCACGTAGTTGTTATCTTCCCAAACGATGATTGGAGCAGTAGTTGACATCTTGCTCTTGTTAAAGAATGCAAGATAAGGATTACCTACAAGATTCCAACCTGAGTTACAAGCATAAATGCTCTTGTTCTCGTTGAGAGTAACCTTGATGTCACTGTTTGCAAAGATACTTGCAATAGTAGCAGGAGTGGTTGTCGTGAATGAGAATACAGATGTAGCCTCTTCGCCACGACGGCTCTGGAATATGTAACCTTCTCCATTGAGAAGTATCTCTGACTCAGAAACAGCTACCCAAACATTGTCAAAGTCACCGTTTGCACGAGCAGTACCGTCATGTCTGTAAATCTTCCACTGTGTATTTTCCTGCGTATTCTTGAGGTCAGCAACAGGAATGTCACATGGCATTACTACAAATGACCACTTGTTATTAGGAACCTCAATATTGAGGGTAACACTATTTGCAGTAAACGTACCATTGTTTATCACTGCAGTTGTGCCATCAACAGCTGCAGAAATAGTAACCTCATCAGCAGCTATATGGTCGTAAGCCTCTGTAACAAATACATCAGCAATGTTTAAATCTACAGGTACGTATTCAGAAATCAACCAATCATGTGAATCCTTATTTCCAAATACACTTGAACCCATCTCGTCATTATCAACACCTATAAATCCGTTAGTGCCCTTAATTGTGTATGACTCACCAACAGGAGTGATAATCATAGTTGATGCCTTGTCAGAACCAACAAGTGACCAAGTATTTGTTCCAAGATAGGCAAGGCTCTGGTTACCATCGCTAATAGCATATCCACCCTTATATGACTTGAGGTAAAGTGGTTGTGCATACTTTGAGAGAACGACACCATTTGAATTAAGTGACATGAAGTAACCTGATGACTTGAGAGCTATTTGGAATGGAGCATCCTCAGCAGGAAGGTTCATCTCTGGAATCTTGACAGCATTAATTTCTGCGATGGTAGTACTTGAATTGATTTCTGCGATTGCTTCGTCAATATCAGCCTGACTATACTTGAAGATACCGTCACCAATAGGAGTCAGAACAGATACAGAAGCAAGGGCATCAGCCTTAGCAGAAGCAAGCTTAGCAGCTGCAATTTGTTCATTAGAGAATATATCTACACGGTCGTAGAAGAGATGAGGACAGCTACCAGAACCCTTATTAGGTGCAGTATAACCGAGAGAAACCGTTACGGCAGAAGTCTCAGTAAGAGTAAACTCAATAGTTTGAGTTGTCCATACACCAGGCTTAAATGTTGTAGTCTTTGAATAGGTACACTTTCCATTGATAAGTACACCAGTAAGACTTACGACATTATCAGTACCACCTGCGTTGTAAGTAGGAATCTGAACCATGTAGCTTCCCTTGCCAAGACGAATTGTCTGCGTATAGCTTGATGAAGCTGTCCATACACCGAGTACACCAAGTGCATGACCATTTGTTCCATCTGGTCCTGCATTTGGAACCATGTGTGATTCATCACCAAGACCTACACCAGAACCATATTCAAAGATACCAGCCGCATGAGCATCACCACCTACTGTATATGACCATCCTGTGATGCTGTGCATACCTGATGTCTCATCAGAACCAGCAACGATATCCTTAGCGTATGTACGGATTGTTCCAGATACTGGAGTACCGAAGGCAAAGTCGCCATTAGTGAAGTTATCAGAATAAAGAGAGAATGTTTCCTTAATCTCGCCCTTAGTTTCTGCGATGACTTCGTCCATTGAATTGACAAGCTTTATACCCTTGTCAGGAATAATGATTGTGTAAGTCTCAACACTTGAGAAGTCATATCCTATGACTGCACCCTTGTCTGCAGAGCAAGTATTTTTATATTCCTCACCATTAATTGTGATGTCTATAACATACTTGTTGTCTGGTGACTGTGCAGCAAGCTGATTATTAAAGTTGTCAAATGTAATGATAAGTTTAGCATCGTCAGAATCGTTTCCTGTGAATGTTGCAATACCAAGACTTGCAGCAGGAATCTTATCAGAGATATATGTGAGACGGAAGTTATCGACCTTATACCAGTCACCGCCGTCTGCTACATAATTATCACCAGAACCACCGATTGCACCGATAGTTGCGGTATTATCACTAACTACGAACTCAAGTTCTACTTCCTTACCTACTTCCTTTTGAGTAGTCTTAGCGCCAGTTCTTTCACCATTAGCTGTGATGAACACCTTAATTGTAGCGTCTGAAGCAATAACGGCACTAAGCTTGTATGTACCATTTGGAAGACCTGTGATTGTCTGAGTAATAGGGAGACCTGTAGTCCATGTGTTGAATACCCAATTACCATCAGCACCTGACATAGTATAAGTAGCATTTCCATTACTACGAGCACCAGTATCCTTAGACGAACCAACTGTCCATCCGTCAGTATTACCTGTCTCGAAGCTTGGATTTACGATTGCACCGGTAAAATCAGAACCTTCAGATGTCTGAAGTTTAGTTGCAGTAACAAATGCTTCATCAAGAACAGCAATCTGTTCTGAAGTGATTTCATCGAGATTTCCTGCATTATATGCAGTACTTATCGTAATGTATGTCTCGTTAGAAGTATAGCTTGCCTTACCTGAATCATCAAGTTTATCAGCTCTGTTTACATAAACACCCCAACCTGCATACTTCTTTACGGAAGCCTGTGCAGCCTTAAGGGCAATGTCAAGATTTTCGATGGCTGTGGCGTATGCCTCTGAAGTACTTTCAGGAGTAGCCATAGCGGCAACAAGGTTAGATGCAAGTGCTGCATCCATTGGCAAATCTTTTATCTCTTCTGCCTTTGCAATAAGAGTATTAAACTGTGACTGAATCTCGCTAATTCCAGGGTCTTCACTCACCTTGACTGTGAAATTCTTTGCCGCAAGCCAGTTGAAATTACAATTATCAACAATAAAGCCAGCCTCCAAATCTCCATCTGCATTGGCTTTTCCAGTTGCCTTGAGCACACCATAGTAGATTCCACTTTCTCCATTAGAAGCGTTTGTTCCAGTAGAGATATCAAGAGACTTAGCAGATCCTGCAAACAGGTAAGCACCAGTCAGGTCTTCGACCTGTTTTTCCTTGTAAGCGCGGACAAGAGCACTAATCTCATAGTACTGATTAGGCACAAGTCCTGTAAACTTATATTTAAGAGTTGCATTGTCAAGTACACTACCATTTGGTAACCAGTATTCCATAAATGGGATTACCATACCAGAACCATCTGTTTCGCCCTCATTTGACCAAGTATTCTGTTTGAAATGAGCAGAACCATTAGTGATGTCTGTTGTCCATCCACTCATATCATCGCTTATGAGAGTAAACGCTTCGGAGATATCAGATCCAACAGCTGTCTGCGAAAGGATAGCATTTCTGTATGCTTCAATAGCACTGTTTACATCAACAAGTGTACCTGCCTCATAAGCAGCCTTTATACCAGAAGCTTCGAATGCAGCCTTAACTGCCGCATTATGATTTTCAGCCTTTGTAATGTAAGTATTTACGTCCTTATACAATGCAATCGAATTATTTGCATTTTCAATAGCTGTATTCAACGCTTTTACAGCATTCAAAACATCGTCAACAGAAACCAAGGTTGACTCCTTACCAGCTGCATCTTTCAGTGCATCAAGCACATCCTTATTCATTGGCTGGGTATAGAGCGCCTCTGCTTCTGCCACCTTTTGTGTGTAGTCAGAAATATAATCTTCTGCCGTATATTCCCAGAGAGTAACAGGTCCGAGAATACACCATGAACAATAAGTATCAATATAACCGTGGAAACCAATTTCTATCTCAGTTTCAGAAGTTACATTGAAATCGAATTCATTGGAGAAATTACCCAAGTAAAAAGCGTTGGCAGCCTTTGCAAGGTCAGAACTACCAGTATAGCCACCAACTCCTGCAGCATTAAGACCAACTACATATTGTATTTTTTGGCCAGCATATATGTAAGCCTTTGTGTTTGTACCATTTCCAGCACCTTCACGATAGAAAGCATTAACAGCTAAGCGGTAATAACCAGCAGGCAATTTTATCTTCTGCGAGAAGTTGAATGTCTTGGTATTACCTATTGAACCACCAGGAGTAGGACTCCAAGCATTATAAAACTCAATAACAGGGACATCAGTACTCGTTTGCCAATCCGTGTAACCTTTGTCTGCAAATCCGTTTAATTTATCCAACGTCCAACTACCAAGACTTTTGAGATTTGCATCTTGCAGATAGGTAGAAGTAACATCGGTCTTACCAAACGAATCAACACTGAAACTAAAGACTGCTATCGCCGTCAATAGTAAAGATGTCAATTTCTTTTTCATACAGTTTAGTTAGATTTTACTTACGTTATTATACATTTTCTCATATTTTCGCACATAACAGACTATATTTCATTCAATAGTGCATTCCATCAACTAACACAAATCCAGCCATAGAACCTACCGTTTCGACCACTGCAACACACACTATACGATGAAAGGGTACAATACACCCTATCAATGACAGAGTACATGAGCCGTACAAGTATAAAAACAAAATGTCTGTTATTTATTTAATTCTTACATTTTCTAATCAATATGTGGATATTAGCACACAACTTCATAGATATTATCTGTGCCTTCCACTATATCTTCACTTTATCTAATTCTTACATAGATTGAATGTTTTGATGACAAAAGTATTAAATATCTGTGTTTAAGAGTATGAGAAATTTGTTAAAAAAAGTTAAATCATGTTAGATTATACATTTTTATAGGTGTTTTTGTAGTTTTTACATTCCCAAAGTGTGTGATAAAAACTATATTTGCAATCAACAAATTACATTCAAAACATACAAAGTCACCGGAAAACTTACATTTTGTCACACTCATACAAAGGAACTGGTTTCAAATTGTCAACGGAGAAATCATGGAAGATTTAGGAACAGTTGACGAACCATTAACGAAGGATTATCGAAGGGTGAAAACAAATCAAAAAGATACAATAAAAGAATAAAGCATAACAAAATGTCTAAATAGAACTCACATAAGTAAACATAAAACAAGATTAAGAAAGAGGAATCAATATAGATATACTTACATAATATAATTTCAAATAGTTACATCAGTAAATATATAATTATGAAGACAAGAATACTATTCGTATGTCTCGGAAATATATGTCGATCCCCCATGGCAGAAGCCATAATGGCAAAACTTGTAAAGGAAGCAGGTTTAACAGAAGAGATAGAAGTGGATTCGGCCGGCATCATAGGATATCATCAAGGGGAAGGTTCTGACCCAAGAATGAAGATGCACGCTCAAAGACGTGGGTATAATCTCACACATATCTCAAGAAAAGTCAGAGAGAGTGATTTCAACAACTTCGACCTCATCATCAGTATGGACGATTCCAACTACGATAAACTCATGGAACTTGCTCCAACAATAGAGGACGAACAGAAGATTAAAAGAATGACAGATTTCTGCAAGACTTTCGTTGTTGACCACGTTCCAGACCCATATTACGGAGGAGCACAAGGATTCGAGAACGTAATAGATATTCTTGAAGACGCTTGCAATGGATTACTATTATTCGTAACTTTGCAGCATAAAACTGATATACCGAAATAAATGACTTTTTTTTACGACGTAATTGTGGTCGGTGCTGGACATGCAGGTTGTGAAGCTGCAGCAGCTGCCGCCAATCTTGGTGCTAAGACGTGTCTGATAACAATGGACATGAACAAGATTGCTCAAATGTCCTGCAATCCTGCTGTAGGCGGAATTGCAAAGGGACAGATTGTGCGCGAGATTGATGCTTTGGGCGGACAGATGGGTATTGTTACCGATCGTTGTGCCCTACAATTCCGTATGCTCAACCGTTCTAAAGGTCCAGCAGTATGGAGTCCTCGAGCTCAATGTGACAGAGAGAAATTCATTTGGACATGGAGAGAGATTCTTGACAATACTCCAAATCTCAGTATCTGGCAGGACCAAGTAAAGGAAATTATCGTTGAGAACGACTCTGAAGGAGCAAAAGGCAAGCAAAAGATAAAGGGTGTCCGCACAATAATGGATGCCGAATTCATCGCTAAAACTGTCATCATAACGGCAGGAACATTCCTGAATGGCCTGATGCACATAGGCAGAACCAAGATTCCTGGAGGAAGATGCTCAGAACCTGCTTCACTCATGCTAACAGAAAGTATAAATGCTACAGGTATCAAGAGCGGTAGAATGAAGACAGGAACTCCCGTAAGAATCGACAAAAGAAGCGTTGACTTCACCAAAATGGAGATTCAAGAAGGAGAAAACGATTTCCACAGTTTCTCGTATTCATCGACAGAAAGAAAACTCAAGGCACTTCCATGCTGGACATGCTACACCAACAAAGAAGTACATGACATACTCAAGTCAGGATTTGCAGATTCACCTCTTTACAACGGACAAATACAGAGCATAGGTCCACGTTACTGTCCAAGCATAGAGACAAAGCTACACACATTTCCAGATAAGGATATGCACCAGTTGTTCTTGGAACCTGAAGGCGAATCCACCAATGAAATGTACTTGAACGGGTTCTCTTCTTCTCTTCCAATGGATGTACAGATAAACGCTCTACGAAAGATAGAATGTTTCCGTAATCTTCAGGTTTATCGTCCTGGATATGCAATAGAATACGATTATTTCGATCCTACACAGCTAAAACATAATCTTGAGTCAAAGATAGTAGAGAACTTATTTTTTGCAGGACAGGTAAACGGAACCACAGGTTATGAGGAAGCAGCTGGTCAGGGACTGATGGCAGGAATAAATGCAGCCATCAATTCTTCAGAAGGCAAAATAAACAACGGAGAGCCATTTATACTCAAACGAAACGAAGCTTATATAGGTGTTCTTATCGATGACCTCGTAACAAAAGGTGTGGATGAGCCATACCGTATGTTTACTTCAAGAGCTGAGTACAGAATTCTTCTTCGACAAGATGATGCTGATATGCGTCTCACAGAGATGAGCCACAAGATAGGTCTTGCGAGCGAGGAACGCTATCAAAGAATGATGAAGAAGAAAGAAGCAATTAACGAACTCATCGGTTTTACAGAATCATTCTCACTAAAGCCTGCACTTATAAACGATGCTCTCGAGAAGATTGGCACTACCCCACTCCGACAAGGAATAAAACTTGCAGAACTCTTGGGCCGTCCGCAAATCACAATAGAGAATATTCGCGGCAGTATAAACGCTTTCGAGAAGAAAATAAAAGAAATCTCAGACGTAATCAACGAAGAAAAATTGATGCAAGAGATTCTTGAAGCAACTGAGATAAACATTAAATACAAGGGTTATATAGAGCGAGAGCAACAGATAGCAGAAAAGATGCTAAGACTGGAGAATATAAAAATTCAGGGTAAATTCGACTACCCTAATCTCACACAGATTTCCATCGAAGCAAGACAAAAACTCGAAGCAATCAATCCTCTCACCCTTGCACAAGCATCACGTATTCCAGGAGTATCTCCATCGGACATAAATATAATGCTCGTACTCATGGGAAGATAGAAATTCCCGATAAAAACGAAGATTATAACAAATGTTCCACGTGAAACAATTAAAGGTTTAGATATTTCATTTCAGCAAATTACAACAACAGAATTAAATAAAAACAGAAGATGAACAATCAGTATCTTTTGGATAATTTGAGATGTATTCCAGATTTTCCAAAACCAGGAATTAACTTCCGTGACGTCACTACCCTCTTCAAGAACGCAAAGTGTCTTGAGATAATGGAAGAGGAAATGTACGA
>ODAI012206146.1_pt1 | contig 10130 bp, 5 predicted proteins | sample 1539321 | NCBI WGS metagenome assembly ODAI01 (sample SAMN02144231, study PRJEB22623) | gut metagenome | biome: sheep rumen | host: Ovis aries | place: New Zealand | reverse complement strand
TGTCGACGTTGGCCTCGCGGTCGCCCTCGCCGTCGACGCCGAAGCGGACGCCGATAGACTGGATGATGTTCATCACCGACTCGGCCTCGAAGACACGGTGCCACTGCACCTTCTCGACGTTCAGAATCTTACCACGCAACGGCAGGATGGCCTGGAAGTGGCGGCCGCGGCCCTGCTTGGCCGAGCCGCCTGCGGAGTCGCCCTCGACGAGGAAGATCTCGCAGTCCTTCGGATCCTTGTTAGAGCAGTCGGCAAGCTTGCCGGGCAGTCCGCCGCCGGTCATGGGGTTCTTGCGCTGCACGCTCTCGCGGGCCTTACGGGCGGCGATACGGGCGGTAGCGGCCAGAACGACCTTGTCGCAGATCATCTTGGCCTCCTTGGGGTGCTCCTCAAGGTAGTTGGCCAGGGCCTCGCCAACGGCCTGCTGGACGGCTCCGGCAACCTCTGAGTTGCCGAGCTTGGTCTTGGTCTGACCCTCAAACTGCGGCTCGGCCACCTTAATCGAGATGACGGCGGTCAGTCCCTCGCGGAAGTCCTCGGGGGCAATCTCAATCTTGGCCTTCTCAATCTGCTTGGAGATTTGCGGGTCGTTGTCGGCGTACTTCTTTAAGGTACGCGTAAGTGCAGCGCGGAAACCGGCCAGATGGGTACCGCCCTCTATCGTGTTGATGTTATTGACGTAGGAGTGGATATTCTCCGAATAGTCGGTGTTGTACATCACGGCCACCTCGATGGGTATGCCCTGCTTCTCGGTCTTCAGGTAGATGACATCGTCGACGAGATGCGTACGGTGACGGTCAACGTAGCGCACAAACTCCTTCAGACCGTCCTTGGCGTGGAACACCTCCGGCTCGCGCACCTTGCCTTCCTCGTCGGGGCGCAGGTCGCTGAGCGTGATGGTGATGCCGGCATTCAGATAGGCCAGCTCGCGCATGCGGCGGGCTATGATGTCGTACTTAAACTCGGTGGTAGTGAAGATGGAGCCGTCGGGCCAGAACTGCTGGCGGGTACCCGTCAGGTTGGTGTCGCCAACAATCTTCACGTCGTAGAGGGGCTTGCCCTTCTCGTACTCCTGCTGGTAGATGTGGCCGTTACGGAACACCTGCGACATCATGTGGGTCGACAGGGCGTTGACGCACGACACACCGACGCCGTGGAGACCGCCGGAGACCTTGTAGGAGCCCTTGTCGAACTTACCGCCGGCATGGAGCACGGTCATGACGACCTCCAAGGCCGACTTGTGCATCTTCTCATGCTCGTCGACGGGGATGCCTCGGCCGTTGTCCTGGACGGTGATGCTGTTGTCTTCATTGATAGTCACCTCGATGTGCGTGCAGTAGCCCGCCATCGCCTCGTCTATAGAGTTATCGACGGTCTCGTTCACCAAGTGGTGCAGACCCTTCTCACTGATGTCGCCAATATACATGGCCGGACGCTTGCGTACGGCCTCCAAACCCTCGAGTACCTGAATATTACTCGCGGAATAGTTCTCTTGTTCTTGCTGTAATTCGTCGGTCATTTCTCTTGTTTTGCGAATTTGGATGCAAAGGTACAAAAAAAAAGCGACTTAGCACCACTTTCAGATGCTAAAAATGGTCAAAAAAACACGCGCCCGCGCAAATAAGGTCAGCCGAGGGTCGTGGTCAGGATGCTTTCAAGCTCTTCGGCCGACAGACGCAGGCGGAACTCGCCGTGGAGGGCTATCGAGATGGCTCCCGTCTCCTCGCTGACGACGATGGCCACGGCGTCGCTCTCCTGCGAGATGCCCATGGCCGAGCGGTGGCGGAGCCCCAGCTCCTTGGGTATGTCGAGGTCGTGGCTGACGGGCAGTATGCAGCCGGCGGCCTTGATACGGTGCTGCGAGATAATCAGGGCACCGTCGTGCAGGGGAGAATTCTTGAAGAAGATGTTCTCGATGAGCCGCTGGTTGATGTTGGCATCAATGCGGTCGCCGGTGGCCACGATGTCGTCGAGGGGCATGGTGCGCTCGAAGACGATGAGCGCGCCCACGCGGCCACGGCTCATGTTCATACAGGCCATGACGACGGGCATGATGTCGGGCTTTACGCTGCCCTTCTTCTTCTCGCGGGTCTTCTTCGACGTGAAGAACTCCGCCAGACGGCGCATGCGCTGGTGGGCGCCAAGGTTGTAGAGCACCTTGCGGATGTCCTCCTGGAAGAGCACGATGAGGGCGATGACACCCACTGAGACCAGCTTGTCGAGGATGGTGCCGAGGAGCCGCATCTCGAGCACCTGCGAGACGAAGATCCAGACGACGACGAACACCAGGATGCCGATGAACACGTTCAGCGAGCGTGAGTCGCGCATCAGCCGGTAGATGTAGTAGAGCATCAGCGCTACCAGCAGGATGTCAATGATATCCTTCAGGCCAAATTCGATAAACATAGCTTGCAAAGTTTTACACTCTCGACGGCTTCGCGGACGTCGTGGACGCGCAGGATGGAGGCTCCTTTCATCAGGGCGACGGCGTTCAGGGCGACAGTGCCGGTCAGGGCCTCGGCGGGCGTAACGCCCAGCGCCTTGTAGATCATCGACTTGCGCGACACGCCCACCAGGACGGGCAACTGCAGCACCTGTAGCTGCTCCAGCTGGCGAAGCACGGCGTAGTTCTCGTCGAGCGACTTGCCGAAGCCGAAGCCCGGGTCGATGATGATGTCGTGCTGGCCGTAGTCGCGCAACTGCTGCATCTTTTCGGCAAAGTCGAGCAGCATGTCGCGCAGCGTCGGCTGCTGTGAGGTTAATATATAAGGTACGTGCTGACGGGCCACCATGCGGAACATGGCCGCCGAACCGCCGCTGATGTCGTTGATGATGTCAACGCCAAACTCCTCGACGGCCATGCAGGCCACCTCGGGGCGGAACGTGTCGACCGACACGACGGCATCGGGCAGCTCGTGGCGCACGATGCGCAGGGCCATGCGCAGACGCTCAGTCTCCTCCTCCTCGGCAACGGGCGTGCTGTCAGGCCGTGTGGAGCATGCGCCGACGTCGATGATGGCGGCTCCCTCAGCCACAATCTGGCGCGCCCGCTCGGCCACAGCCTGCTTCGTGGCGGCACGGCTGTCGGCGTAGAACGAGTCGGGCGTGACGTTCAGGATGCCCATCACCTGCGGCTGCGAGAGGTCGAGCAGGCGGCCCTTGACATTGATGGTATAGTCCATATCAGCCGCAAAGTTACGGAAATAATTGGAAACGACCAACGCCAAGGGCCAAAATTTTAAGCCGCAGCCCTATTTTGCCGTCTGCAGGGGGCGGAACACCACGTTTTCGACGTGGTTGCCGACAAAGGCAGGCACGTAGTCCGACGTGGCATACCAGCGGGGCTTGCCCGCCATGTCGTCGGAAAGCAGGCGCCCGTTCACGCGCAGTCCCTCGAAGGTGACGCCGCTGACGCGCCGACTGCCGTCGTAACCGTTAATGACCGAAAGGCAAGGCTCAGGACCGGTGTAGCGCACGTTGCGGAACGTGACGTTCCCGACGCCGCGGCCGGGGGCGGTACAGTACTTCTGGTTGTAGCCCACCTTCACGTGGAACAGGCTGCCGCGGGCGATGCTCTCGATGCGGATGTTGTCGAACACGACGTTGCGCACCAGGTTGTCGTCGCCGCTGTTGATGGCCAGACAGCCCTGATAGTCCACCTGCGGCTCGGCCTGACAGAGGATGTCGATGTTCTCGTAGCGCAGATTCTCAATGGTGTCGCCCACGGCGGGGTTGCCGTGCAGCCCGATGAAGATGGGGTGGGCCACGTCGGCCCAGAGCGTGGCGTTGCGCATGGTGACGTTGCGGGCCGAACCACTGAAGCCCTTGCGCGTGGCGTAGGCCGTGGTGCAGTCGTCGCTGGTGCGGCAGAAGACGCGGTCGTAGAGCACATTGCTGCTGGCAAAGACGTTCAGTCCGTCGCCCCAGGCGGGGTGCGACAGGCTGCGCACGTCGTGCAGGCTGACGCCGTCGCTGCCGCCCACGGGACAGGTGCAGAGCACGAGCCCGTCGATGACGACGTTCTTCGAGCGGTGCACGTGACAACCCTCGTAGCCGCTTTCCGGACGGGCGATGCCGCGGCCCAGGATGCTCACGTCGCGGGCATCCTCAATGGCGAAGGTGCCGGTGAAGTAGCTGCCGCCCTCAAGATAGACCGTCGTCCCCGATGCCACGCGGATGGTGTCCTGACGGTAGAGCCCCGGCGCATAGCTCACGAAGCGGCGCCCTTGGCGGCGGGCCTCGCGACGGGCCTCAGCCACGGTCTGCGGCGGCTTCGACGTAAACAGCAGGAGGTTGCGGGTGATGTCGCCGTCGAGTTCGACGCTCAGGTTCTCAGGCTGGAAGAGCAGGAACTGCACGGTGCTGTCGTTCTCGACGTTGGCGATGACGCCGCGGTAGTCGGGTCTCACGCGCGCCTGTCTGAACTTCTTATACCGCGACACCACGCGCACGAAGACGTCGCCCGTGAAGTCGAACATGGCGTAGGAGTATGCCGTCACGCGGTGGCCGCCCTCAGGCGTGGGAGCGTTGGCTTTGGCCATGTAGGTGTCTATGCGGGTCCACTCCTCGCTGCTGCGGGGCCGCACGTAGACGTCGTAGTCGTGCTTCAGCGGGGCGCCCTCGGGGGCGGGATAGGTGTAGACGCGGTGCAGCCGCGTGCCCTCCTTCACGCCTTTCTTGCGTCCCTTCGGTAGCAAGCGTCCTTCGGCCGAGCGCACCGTGAACTCGTCGGCCTCGATGTTGCGCTTCACCGTCCCGGCCTGCTCGGCCTTGTCCTGCAGTTGCAGCAGGCGCTCGGTGTAGGGCATCTGCAGGCCGCAGCGCCCGACGTAGTGGCGGTAGGGCTGGCGGTAGATGTCGCGTATGCGGCCGCGGCCCATGGCGCCCGGCTCGGTCCAGTCGCAGTAGAGGCCGGTGCAGTCGGTCCACGTCTCGAAGGGCACGTCGTCGTGGCCCAGGTTGTACTTGGCCGTGTACTCCAGTCCGCGCAGCAGGCGGTTGTCGAGAGCGCCGTAGAGGTCGGCATGGGGGCACGCCGCCCCCTGCTCCCCCGGCTGCTGCCAGGCCATCTCGCAGACGTCGGTAAGGGCCTGCAGACCGAGCTGCACGTGCTGCTGGTCGCGCCCCGTCTCCTGACACTGGCCCGTGGGACCGATGTAGCGCGGCAGCGAGCCGTTGTCCCAGGCGCCGAGGTAGTAGTCCGTGGCCTGGCGGTAGAGGGCCGAGTCAGCCAGGGCGATGGCGCAGGCCATGCGGCAGCGGTTCACGATGGCTCCCCAGTTGCCGTTGGCATAGGGACTGTCGGCGTCGAACTGCCTGATGACGGGCAGTATGGCGCGGCGTATCATGGCCGTGTCGGCATGGGCGGTGAGCGTCATGGCGCGGACGAGCCAGTAGCACTGTATGAGGCAGAGCGGGGCGTCGTGGCCGTCGATGCGCTGCAGCGTGCGGCCGTAGGCGTCGATGATGCGGCGGGCCTGGGCCGTGTCGCCCTTCTGGGCGAAGTCGAGGGCGGCCTTCATGTCGCGCTCGCTGCCCGCCTTGGTGTGGCGGAAGTCGCCGTCGCGGGCTATCACGGCGTAGGGGCCGGCCATCTGGTAGCCATCGGCGGCCTGCCGCGCCTCCACCTTATTATATAAGACAGGCTGCGGCTGCGCCGTCACCTCAGTGGTGGCGGCCAGGCTTATAGCGATAATAAGCAGTTGGTACCTCATTTGACGTATTTTTTACCATTGAAGATATAGATGCCTTTCTGCGGTGCGGCGCTGAGGCGCCGTCCCTGCAGGTCGTAGTAGTGTGCGTCGGCGGGCTTGTCGGCAGCGACCTCGCTGACGGCGGTGCCGGTGGCACCCTTGTAGGTCAGGGTGAAGTTGTCCCAGACGAGCCACGTCGTTCCGGCGCTGGGTTCGCGTATGCCGAAGGTGAGCGTGCCGCCGGTGACGTCGATGTCGACCGTGAGGCGGCCGTAGCCGGCATTGGCGGCCATGCGGTCGCGCTGGGCGTCGAAGTTGCTGCCGACGGCGCTCTGGCTGACGACGTCCGTCACGGTGGTGTCGCCCGACGTGGCGTAGACGTAGCCCGTGTTCTGGCCCTCGCCGTTAGCCATCTGGCAGGTCAGGGTGTACTGTCCGTCGGGCAGTCCGCTGAGGGTCTGGGTGTAGTGGAAGTTCGTAGAGTGCCACACCTCGACGGCGCCGTTGTAGCGCTGGTTGCCCCACGAGCCGGTCATGGTCCAGCCCGTGCCGTCGATGGTTGAGAAATCAGGATTGACGATGAGCGAAGTCGCATCGATGGGGTACTGCCCTCCGCCCATCGGGCGCAGGTGGAAATGATAGGGCGTGCCCTGATAGGTGGCCGTGACCTCCATGTCGGCTTCAGCGACGCTCACGGTGTGGGTGGCTCCCGTGGTACCGTCGCCCCAGGTGATGGTGCTGGCGTCGGCCTGTGCGGGTATGGCCAGCTGCAGCGTGGCTTTGCTGCCGGGCAGCAGGGTGGCCGTGTCGGTCGTTGCACCGTTGATAAGTTGCATGGCAGGCACCACGTTCAGGCGGAAGGCGGCCTCGCTGACGGCACCGCTCTGGTTGGCATACTGGCAGGTGTAGGTGCGGCTGCTGGTCAGGACGGGAATGGTGATGGCCGAGGTCGTCTGGCCGTTGTCCCACAGGTAGTCGTTGGTCCAGCCCGTAGTGGCGCCGGCGGTCAGGGTGACGCTGCTGCCGCTGAGCACGGTGAACTCGCCGTCGCCCTCGGCGTCGGCACCGTCGATGGCGACGCTGGTGGTCATCGGGTCGGCGGGGGCGTCGCCGCTGACGGCGATGGCGAAGGCCTGCTGGCTCTGGCGCCCGTTCGGCGCGGTGTAGGTGACGCGGTAGATGTAGCTGCGGTCGGCCTTGACGGTCAGCTGGCGCGTGGTCTCGCCGATGCTCCAGCGCCACTGGCCGCTGTCCTCGGCGCCCTCAGGCAGCTGGGGAATCAGGGTGATGTCGGCCCCGTCGGCGGGGATGGCCTTCGTGGGCCCGGCGTCGTAGTTGTACTTCAGTCCGCCCAGGTTGGTCTGGTTGGTCAGCGTCTCGCCCTTGTAGACGATGTCGCCGTGCAGCGGGGTGATGGCCTCGTCGGCCGTGATGGCGGGCCGCCAGCTGGTGAGTGTCGAGAAGCCCACGTGGTCGAAGCCGCCGCTGTTCTGGCTGTAGTTACCGCCGCCGCCGTCGGGGCAGACGGCCGCACTGGCCTTCTCGGCATACTGCAGCTTGACGCCGCGCAAGCCCTCGTAGTAGCCGATGGCGCGGTCCCAGTAGGGTCGGAACTCGCCCTTGCCGCCTTCGTTGGGGCCGGTCTGTGCCCAGCCGGCGCCCATGACGCCGCGGCAGTCGGCATAGTTGTAGGTGATCCAGGGCAGCGACGCGGCAGCCACGCCGCCGAAGTTGAGCGCTGCCACGTGCTCCAGACCGGCGGCAATGCGGTCGTCCATGTAGGCGTAGAGGTCGTCGCCCTGCGTCAGGCCCACCTGGCAGATGTCGAGGGCCAGGCCCAGCGCCATGAGCGCGTGGCCCTGGTCGCGTCCGCTCTCCTGCATCTGGCCTAAGTAGCCCAGGGGTCCGCGCTTGTCGGGCAGCACCACGGGCACGAGGTTGCCGATGAACTCGTTGCAGCCGTCGTTGACGATGGTGGTCAGCTTCGAGCGGTCGCGGAAGGTGCCCACGTGGTCGTACTTATAGAACGACATGCCCTGGTTGTACATGTGGACGTCGTCGCAGAGCACGCCGATGGACATCACGCAGAGGGCGTTGCACAGGCCCCAGTTCGACCAGTAGTGGCCGGGGCGCTGGCCCACGTTGTAGCGGGCGTTGAGCCACGTGTCGTGGCGGCGGCGCAGGAAGTCGATGGCGGGGTTGTAGAACACGCGAATCATCCACCGCCTGAAGGTGTCGAAGTCCTCGCGGCTCCAGCCCTCGTAGTCGCGCATCAGCTCGGCGGCGTTGGCCCATTCGTAGCCATAGATGCCGGCCGCCAGCGAGATGTTGGTGTCGCCACCCAGGCCGCCGCACTCGCGTGCCCACTGCATCATGATGCGCACGGCGGCGTCGGCATTGTCGCGCGTACCGCCTATTTTCCAGCGCAGGGCGTTCTGGTAGGCCATGGCCGCCCCGCGCGCGCAGTTCATATAGTTCTGGCCCGAACCGCCGCCACGGATAACGGTCGGCGTAGGCCAGGTGGCTATGCCTGAGCCGGAGTACTCGTTGGCACAGAGGATGTCCCAGGCACGCTTGATGCGACTGTCGCCGGCGGCCAGCAACTGCTTGGCGCGGTCGATGTCCCGCTGCGAGACGATGCCGCCGGGGTGGACGAAGCCGTGGTCGTCGGTAGCGTCGAACACGCGCTTCTTCTGGTAGCCCTCGGTGGCGCGGACCTGGGCCATCAGGCGCTTCAGGTCGGCCACGTACTGGTCGATGAGTGCCTGCGAGGCGCGGGCGGCCTCCAGCTCCTGCTCGGCCACGGCCAGCTGGTCGGCAAGCTCGGCCATGGCGTTGGGGGCGTAGGCCGACACGTCGCCGCCGACAAAGGCGCGACACTCGCCGACCGCCTGCTGCAGGGCCGTCAGGTCGCCGGGCGTGCCGTAGCGGTAGGCCCGCTCCAGGTCGGTGGCCACGGCGGCCAGGCGGGCCACCTCGTCGTCGGCCACGGCCACGTCATAGACGCGGAAGTCGGCCACGAGCGTCTGTTTCAGAAAGCTGTCGCCCGAGAAGGGTGCGCGGCCTATCCAGCACGTGCCGGGCGTGCCGGTGAACATCTGGCTGAGCACGGGCATGGCCGAGTTCTGACCCACGCGGCGCCCGTCGATGAACAGTTCGCCGCGCTGGCCCGTCTGGCGGTAGAGCACGTGCATCCAGCGCCCCTTGACGCTGGCACCGCCCACCTCGATGCCACTCTCCGAGCCGTAGCCGCCCGGCGACATGGCCAGCCGCTGGGCGTTCAGTCTGTAGGCCATGTACTTGCCCCCGGTCTGCGTGCAGGCCGCCGACGTGGAGAAGGCCCAGAGGAAGTAGCCGTTGCCCGAGAGCGAGGCCTCGGGGTCGACGCGGTAGCAGGCCGACACGGTGCAGTCGCCGAGCGTCTTGATGATGGCGCCGGTATTGGCGGTCAGGTTCAGGTAGCCCGTCGTGTTGCCTAAGTTCAGCACGTGGTAGCTGCCCACCTCTTCGACCTTGGCCACGCCCATCAGACGGGCGGTGACGCCGCCGGCTGCGGCCTTCACGCTGGTTCCCTCCACCTGGCTGAAGTCGAAGTGCAGCCTCAGGTGGCCGTCGTCCTGTGCGCCGGCAGTGGCGGTGGTGAGTGCCAGCACGGCGGCAATGATGATTCTCTTCATTTTCGGTAAATGTCTCATACTTTCTGGTCTTAAGTTTTTAATTCGTGGTGCAAAGATACGAATTCTGCGCCAGAATGTGATGTACGTATAGTCTGAAAAAGGGCGAAAGATTGTCTAAAACGCGAAAAAAGACAATTGACACACATCTTTTTAGACAAAAGACACGGTTTTTACTGAAAAAAACTATAACTTTGCCCGCAACTTCAAAATCCGACAGCAGGCCGAGCGATTCGCCGCCACCGACCATTCAATCACAGAACAATAACAACAGCAAATGAATATGGACATCAAACAACTCTACAAGCTCTACCAGCAACACCCCACCATCACCACCGACAGCCGCAACTGTCCTGAGGGCAGCATCTTCCTGGCCCTCAAGGGCGACAAGTTCGACGGCAACCAGTTCGCACTGCAGGCCCTCGAGCAGGGCTGCGCCTACGCCATCGTCGACGACCCTTCTGTTGGCTGTGCAGCGGCGGCGCCGCTGCAGGAACGCCTCATCCCCGTCGACGACTGCCTCCAGACCTTCAAGTTGCTGGCACGCGAGCACCGCCGCCAGTTCCAGATACCCGTCATCGGCATCACCGGCACCAACGGCAAGACCACGACCAAGGAACTCGTAGCCGCCGTGCTCGGCCAGAAGTACAACGTGCTCTTCACACAGGGCAACTACAACAACGACGTCGGCGTGCCCAAGACGCTGATGCGACTGACCCCCGACCACGACATCGCCGTCATCGAGATGGGGGCCAGCCACCCC
>ODAI013118728.1_pt1 | contig 10131 bp, 7 predicted proteins | sample 1539321 | NCBI WGS metagenome assembly ODAI01 (sample SAMN02144231, study PRJEB22623) | gut metagenome | biome: sheep rumen | host: Ovis aries | place: New Zealand | reverse complement strand
TGCAGAGAGCTTCGACGTCCAGCTCACGGGGCGGGACGGGTCGGTCCGGCTCTCCGCGAAACGTCGGCGCGTAGAGCAGGATCTTCCGTTCCCCGATGCCCGGAACGGCTTGTGCCACGCGCTCGCGCGCCGACTCGAGAAAGGCCTCGTCGTAGAAGCGGTCGGTGCGACTCACGCCGAGGGCACGCACCACGCTTTGCGGGTCCTGGATGTCCATGGCCTCGGCGTAGGCCCAGCGCACCTCTTCGCTGCTGATCGGCACGAGGGTGGTGTTGCCAAAGATGGGGAAGCGCTTCCGGTCGCGCCGCGCCGCCTCGTCCATGACATCGAGGAGGCTCGAGCCGAATCGCTTAAAGGCACCACAGCCATGCCATACCTGTATGAGCTGGGTTTCCCTTCGCAGCGGAAGGCCGCTGAGAAGCGACGAGCCGTGGCGTAGAAAGACCGCACTCGCCGTGGCGCAGCGGTGGCTAAAGGCGATGTTGCGGACGAGAAGCTCGAGTGGGCTCACGCTTCCTTGTCCCAATGAGTAGAACGAGACTTCAATCGAGTCGTCTGCCTCAAGCTGCTCGTAGAGAAGGGTAAAGCTGTCGGGCATGGTCTCATAGTATTGGTCAAAGAAGATGACCTTCCGCGGATTCAGCGGCGCGAGTGCCGAGAGGCGATACACGGTGGGGCACAATGCCTTCAGCATGACCCAGCGCGTGGCCTGCGCGAGCGTCCCTTCGAACGAGAGCATTTCTTTGAGCGAGAGCATCCCTTCTCCTTACTCCTTGCCTTGCGCATGTGGGCGAATCCGTGCGATCAGCCGTTGGACGAGCGTGTCGCCGGTCGCGACAAGCGTCAGCCCGTAGACCACGACAAGCGCGAAGCCCATGACGAAGAACGACCAGATGGACGGACCGAGGAGTCGCCGGAGAAGCAGGTGACATCCGACCATGAGGGCGAGTCCGAGGATGGTGGCGAGGGCGCTGGGAAGCAGCGTGCGTATCAGTGCGCGGTAGTCGACGAGCGATCGCCCATAACCGAGTGCCGAGACGAGCACGATGGTTTCGGCGATGGCCGTGGTGACGGCTGCGCCAGCGGCGCCCCACAGCGGGATTGCCGCAAGGTTGAGCGCGGTGTTTGCGATAGCCCCAGCGACGGTCGAGCGCAGCACCAGCGCGTCGCCCTTGTGGGGTAGCAGGATTGAGTTCGTCGCGAAGGTCGCCAGGATGGCGGGCGGCAGGGCGAGGCAGAGTATTTGCAGGAGCACGACCGCGTCCATGAAGGACTCTCCCGCGATGATGAGAATGACGTAGTCCGCAAGGAGGGCAAGCAGCAACACGGCGGGAAGCACCGTGATAAGTAGGCCGTGCGCGACGTTCGCGAGCAGGTCCAGGTACTCGCGATCCTTGCCGTTGGCCTTGTAGTACGAAAGGCGCGGGAGCGATACCGTGACGACCGCATACAGGAACTGCTTCACCATCTTATACACCTTGACGGCGGTCCCGTAGATGCCCACCTCGTAGTCGGTGCGCAGGGCGCTGAGGAACGTGATGTCGATGTTGACGTACACGGTGACCGCGAGGGCGTTGCCAAAGAGGATGAGCATGGGCACGAGATGTGGCCGCGGGTCGAAGTGCCAGACGAGGCGCACGCGTACGTATCTGCGCGAACGGATGAGGTTGAAGATGTTTGCACCCGTGCTCTGGATGGCGAGTACCGCCGCGTAGAGGGGGTAGTCCTCAGGTCTCCTCACGGCCACAAAGAGGAATACGCCCGCGATGACTTGGACGAGGACGGTTCGGACGGTGATGTAGCCGTAATCCTCCTCCACGTTGTAGAGCCACTCCATGCCGATGGTGTTGCCGATGATGGTGACGGACTGGATGGCGATGAGTGCGGCGTATCCGTGCAGGTGGGGCCACGCGATGACGCTGATGACGAGCAGCAGGTAAGCAAGGACGGTGGAGGCGCAGTTGATGGTGAGGACCTCCGAGGCGAACCGATTCAACCGATGCTGGTCGTCGCGCAGCCCGGCGCCTTCCCTCGTCGCGTAATTCGTGATGCCGAGCGCCGCGATGAGCGAGAAGTACGACACGAACGAGACAGCGAAGTCTACCTTGCCCAGATTCTCGGCGAGAAGCACGCGCGTCACGTACGGGAACGTGATGAGGGGGAACAGCATGTTGGAGAGCGTTCGGATGCTGTTGTAGACGGTGTTCTTCGCGACAGACTTCGACAACGTGCGCTCCTTGTGTGAGCGGTCAACGGGGGGAGGGGCAAGGGTATCATGGGTGGAGCAGAAGTAACCTTACACCAAACGAACGGGACGTGACCGCATGGCATGGAGTCGTACGGACAAAAACAATCTCCCCCGGGTCCTGGTCATGATGGCCACGTACAACGGTGCCGCGTGGGTGCGCGACCAGATCGAGAGCATTCTCGACCAGGAGGATGTGGACGTGACGCTGCGCATCTGCGACGACCGCTCGAATGACGGCACCTACGAGCTGTGCGCGCGCTATGCCGATGCGTTCGACAGCGTCATCGTCACCTGCAACCGCGCAAATGTGGGTGTGGCACAGAACTTCATGCAGATGGTGTACGAGGACGAGGCGGTGGGCTTCGACTACTACGCGTTTGCGGACCAAGATGACGTCTGGGCACAGGACAAGCTTGCCCGGGCGGTGCGCCGCATCGAGCAGGAGCCTGCGAGCGCTCCCGTCCTCTACTACTCTGACGTGCTCAACATCGACGAGAATGGCGGCTCGTACGAGATTTCCCAGTTTAGGGGTTGCGAGCGCCATAAGGCGACGGTGCTGGTGCGCAACGTGGTCAACGGCTGCGCGATGGTGTGGAACGCGGCGCTCAACGACATCGTGCGATCGTATCGGCCGGCCACGTTCCCGCGCCTGCACGACGTGTGGCTGCATATGGCAGGGTGCTTCTGCGGCGAGGTGGTGGATGACTACGACAGCGTCTCGGTATACCGGCGCATCACTGGCAAGAACGTCGTCGGGAGGAACCAGACGGACGTGCGGGACGCGGCAGGGCTGAAGGCGCTCGCTCGCCTTGCGCTCTCGCGCTACGAACGGGCGTCAAGTGCTGCCGCCAGGCTCTTCTATGACGGCTACCGTGCGCACCTTACCGACGAGGGGGAGCAGATCCTTCGGGAGTTCGTGGGCTATCGCTCATCGCTGCCCGCGCGGGTGCGCATCGCGTGCAGCGGGCGGTACTGGTTGCCGACTCCCCAGATGCGGCTGCGCATGCGCGTGGGGTTTCTTCTCGGCTTCTACTGATGTATGTGGCCGGCGCGAGAAGACGGGCGCTCGGCGTGAAAGGACACGACTATGGCAGTGGGACCATATCCAGGAGATGCCCTCCGCAGGCTGCAGGAAGCCGAGTTCGAGGTGCTGCTCGCGATTGACGACGTCTGCGCCAAGGCGGGCATCTCCTACTTCCTGGATGGCGGCACATGCTTGGGCGCGGTTCGTCACGGGGGGTTCATCCCCTGGGATGACGATGTGGACGTGGGCATGCCTTACGACGACTATCTGCGCTTCGTTGCCGAGGCTCCGGGACTCTTGCCCGAAGGATACTCCCTGCACTCGTCGCTCAACACGCAGGCCTATGCGCCACTCTGGGTCAAGGTCTACAAGGACGGCACGCGCTTCATCGACCGCGATGCCGCGGAAGCGGGGCTTGAGCAGGCGATATTCGTGGACGTCTTTCCGTATCGGCAGCTGTCCGCACGGCCGCGCGTCGCGCGACGGCAAATCCGATGGGGAACGATCTGGCAGCGTGTCTCGTTCCTGCGGCATACCGCGCACCCAAAGATTCCCCCCGACACGCCCCTGCGCCCCGTTGCGGTGGCAGGCTGCGTCGCGGCACACGCCGTTCTGAAGCGCGTCGTGCCGCAGCGTACCGTCGTGCGCATGTTCGAGAAGGTATGGGACGTGCCCGACCCGGGCAATCGCTGGGTTGACGCCTGCTATCCGTGGCGCGATGCCTGCGCGTACGACACCATCTTCCCTCTGGGGAGCATCGAGTTCGAGGGAAGGACGTTTCCGGCCCCGCGTGATCCCGACCGGTTCCTCAGCGACCTGTACGGCGACTACCGCACGCTGCCGCCGGAGCACGAGCGTTACCCGCACCTGCCGTTGGTCCTGGACTTTGGGGACGGTGTCGACGTGATGCGGGGTGGTGAAGCTTGAGTGAGCACATCGTCATAGTCTCGCCGTTCTACCCGCCCCATCTGGGTGGTGTGGAGCAGTTCAGCCAAGGGTTGGCGCGTACGCTGATCCGTATGGGCCATCGGGCGACGGTGGTGACCAGCAGCGAGGCCGGGGAAGAGCCGCGCAGGCGAGAGGACGACGGGGTCGAGGTCGTGCGACTACCCACAACGCCGCTTCTGGGTGGCAGGTTTCCGCTGGTCGGGAGGCGCGAGTCCCTCGCCACGCTCGTGCCGCTGATCGAGAGCGCGGGAATCAGCGGCATGCTGGCAAACACGCGCTTCTTCTCCACGACTGCATGCGCCCTTGAGGCGGCGCACAGAGTTGGGATGCGCGCGGTGGTGCTCGACCACGGGTCTTCCTATATCGGCTTCGGCATACCGGCGGTGGACTGGGCCGTGCGGGCGTACGAGCGCGGCGTGACGCGTGTGGTGCGGCACTACGACCCAGACTTCTATGGCATCTCGCAGATGAGTGCCGACTGGCTCGCGCACTTTGGTATCGCGGCCCGTGGCACCATCCATAATGCGCTCGACGCGGATGCCTTCGTGGCCGGATCGTCGGGGCGCGATTTCCGCGCGGAGCTGGGCATCGGGGAGCAGACCATGCTCGTGACGTTCTCCGGACGGCTGGTGGCCGCAAAGGGAGTGCCCCACCTCCTGACGACCTCGTCGCTGCTCAAGGGCATGAACTGTGATGTGCGCTTTGCCGTGGCCGGGGATGGTCCCGAGCGTCAGCGACTCCTGGCATGCGATGACGGGCGCGTCATCTCGCTCGGACGCCTCGGCCGTGCGGACGTTACTGCGCTGCTTTGCCAGTCGGACCTCTTCTTCTTTCCCAGCGAATACCCGGAAGGTATGCCCACCTCGATTCTGGAGGCTTTGGCCTGTGGCGTGCCCACGCTGGCGACGGCAGTGGGCGGGGTGCGCGAGCTCATCCCCGACGAGGACCATGGCATGGTCTTCGAGCGGGTGGACTGCTTGGGCTTTGCCAAGCAGATACGCTGGTGTAACGAACATCGGGACGCCTTGTGCGAGATGGGACGACGAAGCGCCGAGCATGTGCGGGAGCACTTCTCGTGGGAGGGCACGGCGCGATTGGTCATCGAGGCGTGCCGGGTGGCAAACGCCTAGGCGCGATTCCGTCTAGACGTGATTCGATTGCCGATTGCCGTCGTCATCTCGGTGTAGCTCCTCCACATCGCTGCTGAGGAGCGCTTCCTCCTGGGCAAGCTCGTTGACGCGGCTCTTCAGCGCCGAGACCTCCGTGGAGAGCGTGAAGAGCTTGATGAGCAAGATGGCTATGACGGCGAGGAACACGAAGTTGCTTGGGGCCTGGAATCCCAGAAGCCGCGAGAGTATCGTTGCGATGTTGGGGAAGACTGCGACGATAACGAGTCCCAGCGACATGGCGACCCAGAAGATGGCGTCGTCCATGCGCATGCGCGAGCGACGGATGCTGTTGGTGACGATGAGGAACGTGGCGGCGGCGCCGACGATGCAGAGCACGCGAAGCGAGAGCGACATGAACGGCTCCTATCTGAACCACTGGAAGAGAAGGATGGAGACGCAGGTGCGCGCCATGTAGCGGATGACGTGGGACAGGTCGAGGTAGCTCTGTCCGCCCTGCCGCTCCTGCATGTGTGCGGGAACCTCCACGATGATGCCGCCTTTGCGGGCGATCAAGGCGATGGTGTCGGGCTCGGGCGTGAGGTCATAGCCTTCTGCGAAGAGCCGTATCATGCGTACACTATACATACGCATGCCTGAAGTGGGGTCGGTGAGGCGCACACCCCCGGTAAGGTGGATGAGCGAGCTGATGAGCCGTGAGCCGATGCCGCGCGCTCCGCCCAAGCGTTCCCCGGCCAGAACGCGTGAGGCGATGACGACGTCGGCGTTTCGCTCCTCCAGCGCGCGGGCCATCGTGGGGATGTACTCGGGAAGGTGCTGCCCGTCTGCGTCGAACTGCACCGCGGCATCGTAGCCGTGGCGGTGCGCATACTTCATGCCCGTCTGGAAGCCAGAGGCAAGCCCGGTGTTGATGGGCAGGTCCACGTGTGCGAGCGTCTGCTCGTCCAGAATGCGTCCGGTGCCATCGGTCGACCCGTCATTCACCACGAGGTAGTCGACGTCGGGGCACGTCTCGACAAGCGAACGCACCGTCTGCTCGATGCAGGCCTCCTCGTTGTAGGCGGGTATGATGGCCAGAATCCTCATGCCGCTTACATGCCCAGCTCGCGATAGGCCTTGCACACCTCGCGCGTGGGGCCCACCATTTGCATCTTGCCCTTCTCGATCCAGCACACGCGGTCGCAGATGCTCTCCACAAGGTCGATGCTGTGGCTCACGAGCAAGACCGTCACCTTGCCCGACGAGACGAGCTCCTGAATGCGGTTCTCGCACTTGCGCTGGAAGAGGAAGTCGCCGACGGAGAGGGTCTCGTCCACGATGAGGATATCGGGCTCCGTGACGGTGGCGATGGCGAAGGCGATGCGGGCGATCATGCCGCTCGAGTAGTTCTTGAGGGGCATGTCCATGAAGTTGCTGAGCTCGGCAAACTCCACGATGGAGTCAAACCGCTCGTCGATGAACTCTCGACGGTAGCCGAGCAGCGCGCCGTTGAGGTAGATGTTCTCCTTTGCCGTGAGCTCCATGTCGAAGCCCGCGCCGAGCTCGATGAGAGGTGCAATACTTCCCACGACGTCGCAGGTGCCCTCCGAGGCTTGCAGGACGCCCGCGATGATCTTGAGCATGGTGGACTTGCCCGAACCGTTGGTGCCAACGAGCCCGAACGCCTCGCCTCGATGGACCTCGAACGAGACGTGGTCGAGCGCGCGGAACGCCTTGAAGTTGAGCTCGTGACGGTTGAGTGCGATGAAGTACTCCTTGAGGGAGTTGTATTGCTCGGAGGCGATGTTGAAGACCATCGAGACGTCGCGTACCGTGATGGTCGTCTCGGCGTCGGGGGAGATGGTGCGCCGAACGAGGCTCTCCTGCGTGCCGCGCTTCCCGACGGGAAGGTTGCAGGTCAGGGACTTCATGGTGCCCTCGGGGTCAATGAACGTGCAGGTTACGATGAAGTTTGCCTCGAAGGGGATGATGAAGCCAAACACCGGCATGTAGGTGATGCCGGACGCCCAGAACCCCGAGCCATTGGCGAGCTGCCAAGAGTAGGCGTAGCGAAAGTCCGAGGCGTCGCACCCATCGACGTGCATGTAGAGGTCGACGTGTCCCTCGGACTCCCACTTCGACCAGTCAACGGTATAGGATGGCTCCCACGATTCCAAGCTCGACTCCTTCTCTCTAGCGAGCATCATACAGAATAGCCGAGCGGGAAGTCTTTTGCATGGTAAGGCCAAAATCTACCGACGGGAGTTCTGGCTTTCTGTTGCGGGCAGTTTCTGCGGGCAACATTGCGTACAATGGATGGCTGCAAGCGACGAAGAGGAGCAACTATGAACCTGCGCTTCGGCGAGACCACGCGTGGTCGCGGAAAGATCTTTATTCATCTGACAAGCACCGACATCGCGCCAGATGCGAGCCTTGAGGTGAGCTCGCGCACCAAGGAGGGGACACCGCTTCCCGCCTACGTGCTGCGCCTGCCCGATTTGGAGGGATGGGTACTGGTGCTGGCGGTCGTGCGAGTGACGCAGCTGGTGAGCGTGCGCGTGCGCGATGACGAGGGCACTTCGCGGGAGTTTACCAAGACTGTGGCGGCCTTCGTTGCAAAGATGCACTCCCGTGCAAACACCGCCCTGCATAACCCCGTCACCGAGAAGATTCGCAACTGCGACATTTGGACGCGTCCGCAGGGGGTGTTCGTCGACTTTACCGGGCTCGTGTGGAACCCCACGGGCGGCTGTGACATCTTCCGGGGTGTGGTGTCGATCAAGACGCGCGATCGTGGGGTCGCGGAGGCACCGCTGGAGCTGAGCTTCCTCGGCGCAGTGGGCCAGAATGTCACGCTGGGTGACTGGGTGGATATGGGCGACACGCTGCAATGCAGCGAGGGCATCTACGAGCGACGCCTGAGCTTTTCCGTGCGGATTCCCATGAGCGCACAGTCCGATTGGCTCATCGTGTGGGCACGGAGTCCGCAAACCGACCTCATGGACGGCTTCGTCGTCTACGAGGACTTCTTCTTGCGCGAGTGCGAGGCGGGCTGGCGCGATATGACGGTCGCTGCCGGTGCCGACTCGCAAAAGATCGTGGATGAACAGTACGAGAGGTGGTTCTTCGAGCGTCTGCGCACGTCCTCCAGGAACATCGAATTGCAGCGCGGCCATACCTTTGAGCAGGACGTGACCTTCTCCGTCATCGTACCGCTCTACCGTACCCCGCTCGTGTTCCTGCACGAGATGGTGCGCTCGGTGCTCAACCAGACGTACAGCAAGTTCGAGCTGCTGCTTCTCAACGCGAGTCCCGAGGATGCCGAGCTCTCGCAGGCCATCGCTTCCTATGCCGAGCAGGATGCCCGGGTGCGCGTGGTCACGCTTGAACGCAACGAGGGCATCACGGGCAACACGCTACGCGGCATCGCGGAGGCGACTGGCGACTTCGTCTCGTTCCTCGATCATGATGACGTGATCGAGCCGGACCTGCTGTATCGCTACATGGAAGGCATCGAGCGTTACCCGCAGACGGACCTGCTCTACTGTGACGAGGACAAGCTGTGCAACGGCCATTATCGCGATCCGTTCATGAAGCCCGACTGGAACCTCGACCTGCTGCGTTCCACCAACTGCGTGTGTCACATGCTCACCGTGCGCCGCACGATCGCGCTGCAGCTGCCCGAGGACTGTCGCCAGTGCGAGGGAACGCTTGACCACTATCTCTCGTTGTTTGCGGGGGAGCGGGCGCGCAACGTGTACCACGTGCGGAACGTGTTGTACCACTGGCGCATTCACGAGCAGTCGACCGCGGGCGGCGGAGAGGCAAAGGAGTACACGACCTCCTCGGGCGTGCGCTCGGTGCAGGCCCACCTCGATCGTTGCGGCATTCCGGCGCAGGTGACGGCGCGTCCAGAGACGCCCAATACCTATCGCGTGCACTACGACGTGGTGGGGGAGCCCTTGGTTTCCATCATCATTCCCAATAAAGACATGGTGCCTGTGCTGCGTCGCTGCCTCGACTCCATTCGCGAGATGAGTACCTATCAGCGCTACGAGATTATCGTCGTGGAGAACAACAGCACGGAGGACGAGACGTTCGCCTACTACGACTCGTTGGCCACAGATGAGCGCATCAAGGTGGTGCGCCATGAGTCTGACGGTACGTTCAACTTCTCGAGGAGCGTCAACTATGGTGTGGCACAGTCGCACGGAGATTACGTGCTGCTGCTCAACAATGACGTCTCGATAATCACGCCCGATTGGCTCGAGCGCATGATCGGGCAATGCCAGCGAGCGGACGTGGGTTGCGTAGGCGTGAAGCTCATCTACCCGGACGACCTTATCCAGCACGCGGGCGTCTTCGTGCACCGGGGCATCTATGACCACATCGGGCGCAAGCTTGACCGCAACTCGCATGCGTACTTCGACTCCCTGCAGCTCACGCAGGACCTCTCTGCGGTGACGGCTGCCTGTTTGATGGTCGCACGCGCGACCTTCGACGAGATGGGTGGACTCGACGAGAAGCTGCCCAACGACTTCAACGATACGGACTTCTGCCTGCGCCTGCGCAGTCAGGGCAAGCTCGTGGTGTATGAGCCGCAGGTGGAGCTGTATCACTATGAGTCGATATCGCGTGGTCCAAACGAAACGCCCGCCAAGCGGACGAACTCCGCCCATGCGCTCGGCATCATGATGCAGCGTTGGCCGAAGTACGTGGGCGAGGGGGATACGTACTGGAATCCCCACCTCACGCCGGGACCCTACCGTACGCTCTCTGTGGCTGGTATTCGCGTGCTCGCCTCG
>ODAI013047800.1_pt1 | contig 10131 bp, 8 predicted proteins | sample 1539321 | NCBI WGS metagenome assembly ODAI01 (sample SAMN02144231, study PRJEB22623) | gut metagenome | biome: sheep rumen | host: Ovis aries | place: New Zealand | reverse complement strand
GCGTGTAATCAAGGTGTTTTATCGTGTGAACGAGCGCCTGTCTTTCTTCTCTGGTTATCTGGTTCACACGCTTGTCGTGCGCTATTGCGCTGCGCTTAACGACAATAGGTATCAGCTTTGAGGGGAGCAGCTTTACAAGGCTGTTTGCAAACTCCCTGTTCTCAAACTGCGAAAAATCACGCAGTATCCTGTCATCGAGCTGTTTATCGCTCAGTGCGGGTTTAAGGTCTATCTCAAAGCGGTAATGCTTTTTGTTCACATCAGCGATATGTGCGCTTGCCGAAAGCACGAGCGGACCGGAAAGCCCGAAGTGCGTAAAAAGCATTTCGCCAAGCTCGCTGTAAAGCGGTTTTTTCTTTCCCTGCTCATAAAGCGAGAGGGTAACATTTTTTAGCGAAAGCCCCATCGCCCCGGCACATTCCTCATGCTCGGCGGTGACAACAGGGCAAAGCGAAGGTGTTATCGCCGTGACGGTGTGTCCTGCCTGCTTTGCGAATTTATAGCCATCGCCTGTCGAGCCTGTTTTCGGGTAAGACCTTCCGCCGCAGGCGACCACAACGTTTTTGGCAAGGTATTCTTCCTGCTGCGTTCTTACTCCCTTAACAACGCCGTTTTCTATTATAAGCTCAACCGCCTCATCGTAAACCACATTTACGCCCGTTCTGCGAAGCTCATCACAAAGCGCAGCCACTATCTCCTTAGCGCTGTCGCTCACCGGGAAAACTCTGTTTCCACGCTCAGTCTTCAGCTTAACGCCAAGTCCCTCAAAGAACTCCATAGTATCCGCAGGCGAAAAGCCGCACAGCGATGAAAACATGAACTTCGGGTTTCTCGGGATATTATTCATCACCGTCTGCACATCGCAGTTGTTGGTGACGTTGCACCTGCCCTTTCCCGTTATCGCCAGCTTTCTTCCGCAGCCTGCGCCGTGCTCTGCCAGCATGACCTTCAAGCCCTTTCTGCCAAGCAGCGAAGCACACATCATCCCTGCTGCGCCTGCGCCTATAACTATGCAGTCACAGCTCATTGCTCGTCATCTCCGCTCTTGGTGTAAACATCGTACTCGTCCCATACTCTTTCCAGCTTTTCAAATGTATCCGATACCTTGTCAACATTCTTTATGGAAACAGCAACGATAAGTGCATTTATCAGGCTCAGCGGTGCTACCAGCGAATCCACGAACGAAGCCATATCGCTCCTTGCAAGCAGCAGACTGTCAGCGTACTTGGCTATCGGCGAGCTGCCCGAATCGGTTATAGCGATCACCTTTGCGCCGTTATGCTTTGCAAAATCCAGCGCTTTCACCGTCTGCTTTGAATATCTCGGGAAAGAGATGCCTATCATCAGGTCTCTCTCGTCGATGTGCATTATCTTCTCGAAAAGCTCCGATGTCGTAGTGGACGGAACGAGCTTTACCCTTGGGAAAATAAGCGAAAGATAATAATTAAGGAACGCAGCCAGTGGTGCCGAGCTTCGTGTTCCGACTATGTAAATGGTATTGCAGGAGATAATCTGGTCAACAGCTGTGTTGAAATCGGCTTTTGATGTGACCTCAAGAGTTCTTCTTATCCTGTCTATGTCAAGGTCAAGCACTCTTTCGAGCACGTCATCTCCGTTCATCTGCCCCGAAGTCACCTCGATCCTCTGCACAGCGGTAAGCCTGCTGCGCATCATATCCTGAAGTGCTCTTTGCAGTGCAGGGTATCCGTCATAGCCCAGCATAGCAGCGAACCTGACGACCGTCGATTCGCTCACGCCCACGGTTTTGCCCAGCTTCTGCGCTGTCATAAAGGCAGCTTTATCATAATGTGCGAGGATATAATTGGCTATCAGCTTATGCCCTTTTGAAAAAGCGGGCAGTTTCTCGTTTATGACAGAAAACAGGTCCTTGTTCATAATGCCTTTTCCTCCTTTATCAGCCGAAAAGCTCCTTTTGCAAAGCTATCACCTTTTCACGCCTCAGGCGTGTTTTTTCTTTCAGCACCTTTGCGGTATTGCCGTTTATCTCAACGATATCGCCCTCTTTCGTGCCGCCGATGCGCAGCACACGGGCAGTAACGTTTTTTTCACCGCTCTCTCCGGTAAGGATATACCACCTGCCGTTTTTCTCTATCCTGTCAACAGTCATCTCATATCCCAATTCTCTCAGCCCCTTTGTTTTTTAACAGTAAGGCTGCTGCCGTTTACAGTGAAAACGACATTGCCGTTATCCTTTGTTACATATATCTCACTTATGTATTTCTTTATGCGTTTAACCGTCACGTCGTGAGGATGTCCGTAGTCGTTGTCCTTTCCGCAGCTTATAACAGCATACTTTGCGCCGACTGCTTTGAGCAGATCATCGGTAGTTCCCTTGCAGCTGCCGTGGTGCGGCACCTTGAGCACATCTGCTTTAAGGTCAAAGCCCTGCGAAAGAATATCCGCTTCCTCTTCCTTTTCGCAGTCGCCCGTTATAAGAAACTTCTTATCTGCGCAGGTCAGCTTAACTATCGTTGAATAGTTGTTCAGCCCCTCCTGCGCCTTTTTCGGAGTGTATGTATCCACCGTCACATCGCCCAGCCTGAACTGCGTATCGCTCGACCAGGTTATATCCAGCCCCTGCGCCTTTACCTGTCTGAGCATTTTTTCATACCTCATTATAGTAGGCACAAGGCTGTCGGGAACTTTAGGCATGATAAAATTATCCGCCTTGAACGCTTTGAGTATATCCGGCATCTCGCCCATGTGGTCGGTGTGCGGATGTGTGACGATGATGTATTTCAGCTTTGTTATGCCAAGCTGTTTCATATAGTTTATGACCTTGTTGGTGTCGTCCATCTCACCGCAGTCCACAAGCATCGCCTCACCCTTTGAGATAACAAGCGTGCAGTCGCCCTGCCCCACATCTACAAAGTGCACCTGCGCCTCAGCCTTGGCAGCAGTCTTTTCACCGCCCGTGCTTTCGGACGTTTTCTTTGTGCTGCCTGCGGTCGTTACGGCAGCAGAGCTTTCCGCAGCTGCCTGCGAGGAGCTGCTATCCTTTGCTGAGCTTTCACCCTGCGAGCTGCTGTTGTCCTGTCCACCCTGTGAGGAAAAGAATATGACCCCAAACAGCAGCAGTGCCAGCGCAATAAGCCCCACGCCCAGAAACACCAGAGCCTGTGAGCCTTGCGGCGAGTTATTACTGCTTTGCTGAACGTTCAGCTTGTTTTTGTTATACTGCTTGCCCATGCACGCATGACCTCTCTTAACGTCTTGCCTTCATTTCCAGCCAGTCCTGCTGCGAGATGAGCACATCTCTCGGCTTTGAGCCTTCCTGCGGACCGATTATACCCATTTCCTCTATCTCGTCCATTATTCTTGAAGCCCTTGAAAATCCCAGCTTCAGCTTTCTCTGCAGGAACGAGGTAGAAGCCTGTCCGGTCTGAACGATTATCGAGATCGCCTGATCGATAAGCTCATCATCAGCATTGACCACGATGTTCTCGCCCGAGGCATCATCATTGCCCGAGCCTTTCACCTGCGGTATATTCTCCTCAACGCCGTTCATAACTTCCTCGCTGTACTGCGTCGGGTGCTCGCTCTTTAAGAACTCGACTACTTCGTTTATCTCCTTTGTTGAAGCAAAGCCGCTCTGTATCCTCATCGGGTTTTTCATTCCCACAGGCTTGTAAAGCAGATCGCCGTTGCCCAGCAGCTTTTCAGCTCCGCCGTAGTCAAAAATAACTCGTGAGTCCATTATGCTTGAAACGCTCAGCGCCACTCTTGAAGGGATATTGGACTTGATAAGTCCCGTGATAACGTCCTTTCTCGGTGACTGCGTAGCGATTATCATGTGTATACCTGCCGCTCTGGCTATCTGAGCGATACGGCATACGGTGTCCTCTACCTCGCTCTTTGCCGCCATCATCAGATCGGCAAACTCGTCTATAACGATAACTATCTGCGGCAGTATGTCCAGCTTGGCGATCTCCTCATTGCGCTCGCCCTCGGGCTTTTTACGCTCCCGTCTTACCATAGAGTTATACTCGTGCAGGCTCTTTACATGGTTGGCTTCAAGCCTGTTATAACGCTTTATCGTTTCGTTAAGCGCCCATCCCAGCGCACCTGCCGCCTTCAGCGGTTCGGTAACAACGGGAATAAGCAGATGCGGAATATTATTGTATATCGGGAACTCAACTTTTTTAGGGTCTATAAGTATCAGCTTGACCTCATCGGGCGAAGCGTGATAAAGAATGCTCAGAATGATAGAGTTCGTAAACACCGACTTACCCGAACCGGTAGTACCTGCAACGAGCAGATGCGGCATTTTTGCAATATCTCCTATAACGATGTTGCCCTCTATATCCTTGCCGACAGCAAATGTCAGCTTGCCCTTGGAATTGCGGTATTCCTCGCTGTCTATAAGCTCACGCAGCGTGACCATTTCCCTGTGGGTGTTAGGCACCTCCACACCGATGCACGCCTTGCCGGGAACAGGTGCTATACGCACGCTTGTCGCAGCAAGATTGAGCGCTATATCGTCCGAAAGTCCCGTTATCTTGTTTACCCTTACTCCTGCGGCAGGCTCCAGCTCATACCTCGTTACCGATGGTCCGTGGAAAACGCTGACTATCCTTGATTTTGCAGCATAGGTCTCCAGCGTTGAAACGAGCTTGTCCGCCTTTTCGTTTATCTCCTGCTGTATCACCTCGGGAGCGGTAACGTTCTTGGCATATTTGAGTATATCAACAGGCGGATAAACATAAGCAGGCACCTTTTCCTCCTGCTCGAAAAGCGTTGTCTGTCCGCTTTTCTCAACGTGCACCTCAGTCTGCTCCGGCTGTGGCTCCTGCGGTTTTTCCTCCTGCGGCTGCGCAGGCTTTTCCGCCCTTGCAACAGCCTTTTCTATTATCTTTTTAAGATCCTTCTTCTCTTTTTCCTTTTCAGCCTTTATCTCCTCATTGTCTATCTGCGGCAGCTCCGCAGGATCCATATTGAGATATTCATATTCGCTGAAATCGGGTACCTCCTCCTCGGAAAGCTGCTCTCTCTCACGCTTTTCCTCCTCAAGATACCTTGCAAAATCGACCTGTGCGTCTATTTTGCCCTTGCGTCTTATCCTGCGCAAAGGCTTGTTTTCGGCAACCTGATGCGGCGTTTTTTTATCCCTGCGCAGCTTTTTATCGCTCTCGCCCTCGGGAGCCTGCTGTGCCTCCTGAGCTTTTTCGGCTGCCTTTTCAGCCCTTGTGTATCTGTCCTCGTTAACGGCATCGTAGCCGCTCTTGAAAGGCTTTGTGATAGCTTTCAGCAGCTGCGGCAGAGTTATATCCGTAAGCAGCATTATAAACGTGAAAGCAACCAGCAGAATGATTATAGCTGCGCCCACACGCTTGAAAGCCGAAAGCAGCGGCATACCAAGAACTGCGCTGGCAACGCCGCCTCCACGCAGCTTCTGCCCGTTTTCGTAAAGCCATTTTATCTTTGCCGAAAGCGATGCGCCCTGCACCGTTCCGACCTGCAATATCTGTGCCGCACCGCTGAAAAGCAGCATCAGCACGCCGCCCTCTATCATTTTTGCCACAACGGCATTTTTATTGTAATCCGAGGCTATCATCAGCGCCACATAGATTATCAGCGGCGCAAACAGAAAAACGGATATACCGAAAACGCCTCTGTTCAGGTCAAACAGCTTGCGCCACAAGCCGTCGCCCTTGATGAATGTCGCAAACAGCTCAAAAATTCCGAAGAAGAAAAGGATATACGACCAGAAGCGCCTTTTTTCCTTAGCCCTTGCAGCCTCCTTTGCCTTTTGTGCAGCCTGCGCCTTGCTTGTCTTAGAGGACGCTGCCGTGCTTTTTTTCTTGGCAGAGGTGCTCTTTGCCGAAGCACCCGAGCTTTTAGCGGTATTCTTTTTTGAAGCTGCGCCTGTCTTATTCGCCGCCATTTTCAACGCATCGTCCTTTCAAATATAACTGTTTAAAGCCGCAAAAAAGCCTGAAAACCCTTTCAGACTTTTTCGGTATAATGCTTGATCATGCAAAAGTTATTGGTGAACCCTTTATAGCCTCAATGATCGAGATGATAAGTACAACTCCGCCGAGAGCAAGGGTGTAGATAGCAAATATCTTGAATCTGTCCGACTTAACGAGCCAGTTGATGAGCTTTATAGCTGCAAGTCCGACTGCTGCTGCAACGATAAATCCGATCACGCAATGTCCGAACTGTATCGCAGCGCCCTCCTTGAGTGCCTTGATAAGCTCTGAAAGGCAGCCTGCAAGGATCGCAGGAATTCCCAGAATGAACGAATACTCAACAGCCGTTGCTCTTGAAAAGCCGCAGAAAAGACCTGCGCTGATAGTTGAACCAGATCTTGAAACGCCCGGAAGAAGTGCAACGCCCTGGAAAAGTCCCACGACCACCGAATCTCTTCCCGTGATGTTCACAGCCTGCTTGCGTCCGTTCATGCACTTGGTAGAAAGATAAAGGATGCAGGCGGTGTAAAGGAAGCAGATACCCTCGGCGAATATGCTCGAATCCTCAGCTACCGACTCGAACCAGCCCTTGAATATCGCAAACGGCAGCAGGCACAGCGTCGAAACGATTATCATAACGACCATTTTCCTGTCCCCGTTAGCTTCCTTGAGCGAGAACTTTTTATGTGATATATCGCCTACCATCGAAAAGAACTCTTTTATCATGTTGACGATCCTTTGCCTGTAAGCGACAAATACCGCAAGCAGAGTTCCCAGATGGAGCACTGCCGAGAAGAATAGTGAGCCTTCTCCGCTGTTTCCCGTAAAATGCTGATAAAGTGAAAGGTGTCCCGAGCTCGATACAGGCAGGAATTCGGTCAATCCCTGTATTATCGCTTGAAAAATAGCACTTAAAATGCTCATTTTATGTCCCCCTAATATGTCAGATATAAAATCCGTTATTACTAAGATAGTCAGCAGGAACAGTGCTGAAAAAAGACTTTCGCTGCCTGCTGTTTATGTCGTTATAAAAAACATCATAAAGGCTTATCACTGTGTACATCACCGTGTATCACCTCTTTTTCCGAGCTGTTCTCGATCATATCGTAAAGCCGCTCGATCGCTTCGCTCAGTCCGCCGAGCTTGTTTATAAGTCCCTCGTCAACAGCGCTCTGCCCGTCTATCACCGAGCCAACGTCCATAACGAGCTGCCCTGTGTTGAGCATAAGCTCCCTGAATCTTCCGGGGCTTATCGCCGAATTGCCGCAGACGAACCGCACTATCCTTTCCTGCATCTTCTCGAAATACGAAAGCGTCTGCGGAACACCCAGCACCGTCCCGTTCATTCTCACGGGGTGTATCGTCATAGTTGCGCTTGGCACGATGAACGAATACTTTGCACTGACCGCCAGCGGAACGCCGATAGAATGTCCTCCTCCGACCACGAGCGAGACTGTCGGCGTTTTCATTCCTGCAATAAGCTCAGCTATCGCAAGCCCTGCCTCAACATCTCCTCCTACAGTATTCAGTATCATCAGCAGCCCATCTATACTTGTATCCTGCTCTACCGAAACTATAGTAGGTATTATATGCTCATATTTCGTGGTTTTATTGTCCGCAGGCAGGATATAATGCCCTTCTATCTGCCCGATTATATTCAGGCAATGCACCGAGTGCTTTGCATTCGGCAGAGAAATGCTGCCGAGCCCTGCTGTGAACAGTTCTTTTTCATTCACTTCATCGAGAATATTGTCAAGCTCTTCCATTCAGATCAACCTCCGCTCTCTATACGGAATTATCTGCAGAAGCGCCCGAAATATTCAGGCACAGCCTAACATATCAATAATAACATATTAAGCCGTCAATGTCAACCTTTTATATGTACAAAAAAATTCCCATTTTTACTATATCAGCTCTCATCAGCGTATTCCAGAGACAGCACCTGATCCACCCAGAGGACGAGGTCAACGAAATCTTCCTTGTCAAGGTAAGTAAAATACTTATCAACAGGCTTATCGCCGTCAGTTCTGAGAACATCAGTAAAGCAGCAGCCATCAGGAGATATCGTTATCTGTTTCTGCTCATCAGAGCCGAGTCCTGTCGTTATCTGAATGAAATCCAGAGTCTTGTCCTTAGACGGAGAAACGGAGCCGTTAGCTCTTCCGAAGCTGTCTATCATACTGGTAAGCTCGAAATAATCAGCGTATGTATTTACGTAGCATTCCCCGTACACATCACCGACCTTGAGCTTTATCAGCGCATATGAGGTCTCATATACAGAATAATTATAAAGCTCGTCAAAGCTTATGATATATGTTCTTTCTCCTCTGACCGCTTTGCAGCAGTTTGCAAGCGCATAAGCATCATCCGTTCCCGAGTCATCTACCCACAAGACAGAATCAAACAAAAAGTCCTGATCGGAGGTTTTTACAGAGCTGCCGTCAGGCAGATAGATCGCTTTGAACACAGTCTCGGCAAGCTCGGGATCATCTGAATAGGCATCAGAGAAAAGTATCCTGCTCCTGTCAAATTCGGGAACGCTCATTTCTGAAAGAGCACCATCATTGTCAAAGCGCATATAATCATAGTCTGACCTGTCATCAGGATCGGTATAAAGCTTCAAAACGCCGTGATCTGCCAATTCCGCATCGTAATAGTCCGAGGGCTCAAGAACGATATCCCCATCCATATCTATAAGTCCGCAGCGGCCCGAATCATCATGATACAGATACAGCGTATCCTCTATCACAGAGTCGACGATCATATCGTCAAAGGGCTGCTCTGAAGGCTCAGTGCAGTATTCAGCTTCATCAAAGCTCTTATAAACAGGCTTCGAGAGCTGCTTGGGCTCATCTAGCTCCTTCATAAATCCGGGAAACTCATAGTCCTTGAGAACGACCTTTCCGGGAGCCGCATCGCTGCTGTTCTTGATCGAGACTGCCGATGAAGACTGATCGTTCTTCTCTTTTTCATCGCAGCCTGTCATTGAAAAAACACAGACAGCAGATACTCCGGCAAGAAAGACCGCTGCAATTTTTTTCAAAATAGTACGCTCCCTTCTTTAGTCATAATACACTAATTTATATTATAATATATTTTTCACAGTTTTTCAATAGTAATTTTGCACATTTGAAAAATATTCTAAGAAAATAAATGTTGCGAAAGTGTTAAAAATTACAAAAGCTGTTTACACAGAGATATTTTCGTGATATAATTAATTGTAATTGTTCATTGTGAGCTTTTACAGCTTCACAATAAAAATATATGCCTGAACAAAGGCATTTATCAACTAAGGAGGAAAAGTTAATGGTTAGTGCGATCGTAGGCGCAAACTGGGGCGATGAGGGCAAGGGCAAGATCACTGATATGCTTGCTCAGGATTCTGATATTGTTATCCGCTTTCAGGGCGGCGCTAATGCAGGCCACAGCATAGTTAATAATTACGGTGAGTTTGCACTGCATACACTTCCATCGGGAGTATTTTCGCAAAACACTGTAAACATTGTCGGAAACGGCGTTGCGCTGGATATCCCGAAGCTGTTCAACGAATACAATTCTGTTGTCGAGCAGGGCGTTCCTGCACCTAAGCTTCTTGTGTCCGACAGAGCTCAGATCGTTATGCCTTATCATGTTCTGTTCGATCAGTATGAAGAGGAAAGGCTCGGAAAGGCAAGCTTCGGCTCGACCAAGAGCGGTATCGCACCTTTCTATTCCGATAAATATGCTAAGATAGGCTTCCAGGTACAGGAGCTGTTTGATGATGAGGTACTCAAGGAGAAGATCCACAGAGTTCTTGAAACAAAGAACATTCTTCTCAAGCATCTTTACAACAAACCTGCTATAGATGAGGGCGAGCTCTTTGATACTCTTATGGAGTACAGAAAGATGATCGAGCCTTATGTCTGCGATGTATCGGCTTATCTCTGGAATGCTATAAAGCTCGGAAAGAAGATACTTCTCGAAGGTCAGCTGGGCTCTCTGAAGGATCCCGACCACGGAATCTATCCTATGGTAACCTCTTCGTCCACACTGGCAGCTTACGGTGCTATCGGCGCAGGAATTCCGCCTTACGAGATCAAGAAGATCGTGACTGTAGTTAAGGCTTATTCTTCGGCAGTTGGTGCAGGTGCTTTCGTTTCAGAGATCTTCGGTGATGAGGCCGAGGAGCTCAGAAGGAGAGGCGGAAACGGCGGAGAGT
>ODAI011104153.1_pt1 | contig 10131 bp, 8 predicted proteins | sample 1539321 | NCBI WGS metagenome assembly ODAI01 (sample SAMN02144231, study PRJEB22623) | gut metagenome | biome: sheep rumen | host: Ovis aries | place: New Zealand | reverse complement strand
TGGAATGCGAGCACGGCCTGGTCCTGAACAACCCGGCCTACACGAAGTACTACATTGACTACGGAGAAATCAGTTCCTATCCGGAAGGCTATAAGGAGAACGCCGGCATTTTCTGCCACAACAATCCCTGGGTAATCATCGGCGAGGCCATGGCCGGCCGGGCCGAAGACGCCTGGCGGCATTACCAGAAGATTACTCCGGCTTTCACAAAAGACCAGGCCCTGCGGAAAGTGGAGCCCTATGTGTTCTGCCAGATGGTGGCCGGCAAGGATGCCGTCAAACCCGGCGAGGGCAAGAACAGCTGGCTCACCGGCACGGCCGCCTGGACCTGGAAGACCGTGAGTGAAGCCCTCCTGGGCATCAAGCCGCAGTTTGACGGACTGCTGGTGGAGCCTTGCATCCCCATCGGCACCTACCGCATCCACCGCCGCTTCCGCGAGGCCGAATATGAACTGGTCATCCACCAGACGGGGAAAGGCGGCAAGGTCTTCATCCCCTATAAACCCGGAAAACAGGAGTTGGAAATCAACCTTTAAGCCCTAAAACACTTAAAAAATATTTTTAAAAATACTTGTTAAATATTTTTAAAAACTCTACCTTTGCGCCTCGAAAAACAAAGTGTAGATTTTATGGAAATCAAAGGTGATTTCAAACCCAAGCTGTTTACAACTCTGAAAGATGGTTATACCAAACAAACCCTGGTCCAGGACCTCCTGGCCGGGGTAATTGTTGGTATCGTAGCCCTGCCGCTGGCCATTGCCTTCGGCATTGCATCGGGAGCCTCCCCGGAAGCAGGCATTCTCACTGCCATCGTGGCCGGCTTCCTGATCTCCTTCTTCGGCGGCAGCAAAGTCCAGATCGGTGGCCCCACCGGCGCCTTCATCGTCATCGTTTACGGTATCATCCAGCAGTATGGAATGAGCGGCCTGATGATCGCCACCTTCATGGCCGGTGCCTTCCTCATCCTGATGGGCGTGCTGCATCTGGGAACCATCATCAAATACATCCCCTACCCCATCGTGGTGGGTTTCACCTCCGGTATTGCCCTCACCATCTTCGCCACGCAAATCAAGGATCTGTTCGGCCTGCAGCTGGAGAGCGTGCCCGCCGGATTCCTGGACAAATGGGTGGTATATGCCCGGAACATCTCCACCATCAACTGGTGGGCCCTGCTGGTGGGTATCTGCAGCATCCTCATCATCCTATTCCCCCCCAAGATCAGCCGCCGTATCCCCGGATCCCTTGCGGCCATCATCCTGATGACTCTCGGCGCCCTGGGCCTGAAGCACCTCGGCATTGAAGGCATCGAGACCATCGGAGACCGCTTCACCATCTCATCGGCCCTGCCGCACCCGGAAGTTCCCAGCATCACCTGGGACAGCATCACCCGTCTGGCGCAGCCTGCCATGATCATCGCCATGCTGGGCGCCATCGAATCCCTGCTGTCGGCCGCCGTGGCCGACGGTGTCATCGGCGACCATCACAACAGCAACCAGGAACTGGTGGCCCAGGGCATCGCCAACATGGTGTCTCCCCTGATTGGCGGCATTCCTGCCACCGGCGCTATCGCCCGCACCATGACCAACATCAACAACGGAGGACGCACCCCCGTTGCCGGTATCGCCCACGCCATCGTCCTGGCTCTCATCTACCTGTTCCTGATGCCCCTGGTGCAGTACATCCCTATGGCCTGCCTGGCCGGTATCCTGGTGGTGGTAGCCTATAATATGAGTGAGTGGAGAAGTTTCCGGGCCATCCTCCGCAATCCCAAATCGGACATCATCGTGCTGCTGGTGACCTTCTTCCTCACCGTCATCTTCGACCTCACCATCGCCATCGAGGTGGGCGTGCTCATCGCCTGCCTGCTGTGCATGAAGCGGATGGCCGAAACCACCAATGTCTCCGTCATCAGCGACGAGATAGACCCTATGGCCGATACGGATGTCCAGGGCAACTTGGAGCACCTGATTATCCCCGAAGGCGTGAAGGTGTACGAGATCAACGGCCCCTACTTCTTCGGCATCGGCAACAAGTTTGAGGAAATGATGGGAGATACCCGCGCCAGTGAACGCGCCAAGGTGCGCATCATCCGGATGCGAAAAGTCCCTTTCATCGACTCCACCGGCGTGCACAACCTGACCAATATGTGCCTGATGTGCAAGCAGATGGGCGTAAAAGTGGTCCTCTCCGGTGTGAATCCCAGTGTAATGAAGGTACTGCACAATGCCCGGATGGACGAACTGGTGGGAAAGGATAATATCTGCAGCCACATTTCGCTGGCTCTCAAGAGGGCCGAAGAAATCCTGCAAAAGGCCTAACTCCTTGCGTTTTTTGCAAGGAAGTTATACATTTGCAGTATGAATAAGACTCTGAAAATTACCCTTATCTGCGTGGCCGCCGTCCTGGCGGTCCTCCTGATTGGCAGAACCATTGTCCGCCACGTTGCGGTTAAAAACGTTCGTGCCGCGTTGGAGAATGTCCCCGGTGCCCGCATCCAGTTCCAGGATCTGAACTTTTCCCTTCTGGCAGGAAACGTGGGACTCAGGGATGTGGAGTTTGAGCTCTCAGACTCCACCGTATCCGGCCAGAAGATAGAGGGAAGCATCCACGCCATCGAGCTGGAAGGCATCAAACTGCGCCGTCTCCTCAAGGGAGAAGCCCGCGCCAGATGCCTCCTTATCAAAGAGCCCGTGATCCGGGTAACCCTGGACGAGAAGGCTCCGGAAGCCCCGGAAGACACGGCCAGATCGGCCGATGCCTCTTTCCTCAGGCAGGTATTCCTCTCCGAGATGAAGGTGGAAAAAGGCAGCATCGGCCTGCAGAGTCTGAACAATTCCACGAAGGCGTCTGTCCAGAATCTGGGCTTTTCCCTGAAAGACATCGAAGTTCTTCCGGCAGACAAGAAAGTGGAATTCAACGACAGCAGCTACCACGTGTCCCTGGACAGTCTGGATTTCATTGATCCGGACGGTTTGAACCGCGTCCAGATAGCCCACCTCTCTACTTCCGAGGCTGGGCCGATTCAGGCAAGGGGAATGCACCTTTACAACTGCGTTCCCATGGAGGCCGTGGCCGAGAAGATGGGCAAGGTGGCCGCTATGTGGTACGATGTCCAGCTGGACAGCCTCCTCACCAGCGAAATCAACATCCCTCGCCTGGCCCGGGAAAAGAACATAGAGATCAAGAGCATCAGCGTTTCCGGTCCCAAAGCCGTCATCTTCCAGGACGACCGCTACCCGCCGGCAGTGCCCTATCCCACTATGCAGGAAGGCATCAACGCGGTAGAAATGCCCCTGCATATCCAGGAGATCAACGCCCATTTCAAGGACTTCAGCTTCATCTGGGAAACCAGCAAGGTGAACCGCGGCAGCATCCCTATGCAGAATGTCCGCGTGGCCCTCACTTCCGTCAGCAACGCCAAGGACAATGTGATGGGAATGACCATTACCTCCCGGCTGACCGGAAAAGGCCGGCTGAATATGATGGTCTCCACCCGCAACAACCATGCGGAAACCACTACCGGAAAGATAACGGCCAGCGACCTGGATGCCTCCCGGATGGATTCCTTCCTCCGTCCCCTGTTCGGCGTTACCGCCCAGGCAAATATGCACAAGATAGACTGCACCTTCAAGGGCGACAAGACCAGGATGACGGCCGATTTCTGTATGGTTTACGACAATCTCACCGTGAAGGCCTGGGATGACAAGTCCGCCCCCTTCCAGATTGTGGCCCAGCACAGCGGCGCCATCAACTTCCTGGCCAATGTCGCCCTGCCGGATTCCAATCCCAAGATCAAGGGAAAGGAGCCCAAACGGGTGGAAGTGTCCTTCGATAGAGATCCTATGCAACCCTATCCGACCTATCTCATCCAACCTATGACCAGTGGGATGCTCCGTACCGTCCTTCCGGGCGGAGCCATTAAAAAAGCCCAGGCCAAGAAGGCCCAGGCTTCCAAGAAGAAATAATTATCAATATTTATCGGGCCAAAGCCTTGAGGGCAAGGACGCGGCGGACGCTTTCGTCGATGCGTTCTTCCGGCAGCGTGCCGTCTTCTACCGCAGCCACGACGGCATCAAAGGCCTCCGGCAGGTTTTCCGGCATCAGGACGATATCGGCCCCGGCCTTAAGCGTCAGAACGGCCGACTCTCCGCTGGAGTAGCGGTCGCTCACCGCTTTCATTCCCATAGCATCCGTAATGATGACACCTTCGAAGCCCAGTTCATCCCTGAGTTTCTCCGTCAGCATAAAGTGAGAGAGGGTGGCGGGAAGATTGTCACCCGTCACATTCGGAACGGCCACATGGGCCGACATGATCATAGGGGCACCGGCCTTGATGGCCGCCTTGAAGGTAATCATCTCGCAGGCAAGGATTTCCTCCCAGGTTTTGTCCGACTGCACATACTCGTGATGGGAATCCCCGACAGTGTCTCCGTGGCCCGGGAAATGCTTGACGCAGGCCACGATGCCCGCCTCTTCCAGGCCTTCCAGGAACTTGACCACCATAGGGGCCGCCACCTTGGGATTGTCCGAAAAAGCTCGGTCTCCTATCACGATATTCTTGGGATTGGTGTTGACATCCGCCACGGGGGCAAAATCCACATCAAAGCCATATTCCTTAAGGTATGTGCCGATGGAAATGCCGGCGTCACGGGCCTTGGCAGGGTCTCCCGTTGCGCCCACAGCGGCCATGGAAGCGTAGGTGGGAACGTGGAAATTCCCGTTGTTGCCGATACGGGCCACGCGGCCGCCTTCCTCATCTATGCTGAGCAGCGGCTCTCCGGCAAGGGTGTGCAGATCCCGGGTGAAGGCCTTGATCTGCAGGGGGTTGTCTATGTTGTGGGAAAAGAGCGTGATTCCGCCCACGGGATACTTCTCACAGAAAGCCCTGGTTTCCTCGTTGACGGCCTGCATCTTGTACTCCATCATTCCCAGCTGTGAACTTTGGAATACCGGATCCAGGGATTCCGGACGCACGCAGAAAAGCTGTCCCACCTTTTCCCGAAGGGTCATGGAGGAAAGCTGTTTTTCAATGGTGTCTTGCTGCTCGGGGGAAAGATTTTTTCTCGTAGAAGAAAATTTGCAGCCCGGGATGGCCAGAAGGGCCAGGCACGCAGCACACAGGACGAGGGACTTTTTCATAATGGCAATGTGGTTTTTCGGAAAGCGAAGATAATGCTTTTTTGCCATAGTTGTACAGGCCCGGTGAACAAAAGAATGAAAAATAATCCGTACCTTTGTAAGACTACATAATTTACAAACCTATGGCAGAACAGAAATTCAGGGTCGAAAGCGACCTTATCGGAGAACTTCAGGTCCCGGCCGATGCCTACTACGGCGTCCAGACCCAGCGGGCCATCAACAACTACAAGATTTCCACCACCCATATGTACGACTACCCGGAGTACATCATCGCGATGGCCTATGTCAAAATGGCCGCCGCTGCGGCCAATACCGAGCTGGGCGTCCTTCCCAAGGAAATAGGAGACGCCATTGTGGCCGCCTGCAAGGAAATCGCAGGAGGAAAACTGTGGGACCAGTTCCCTGTGGATATGATGCAGGGCGGCGCCGGCACCTCCGTGAATATGAACGCCAACGAGGTCATCGCCAACCGCGCCCTGGAACTGATGGGCCACAAGAAGGGAGAATACCAGTTCTGCTCCCCCAACGACCACGTCAACTGCGCCCAAAGTACCAACGATGCCTATCCCACCGCCTTCCGCTACACCTTCTTCCGGATGAACCGTCACCTGGAGAAAGCCCTGCAGGACCTGATTGACGCCTTCCGCGCCAAGGGAGAAGAATTCAAGGACATCATCAAGATGGGCCGAACCCAGCTGCAGGATGCCGTCCCGATGACTTCCGGCCAGGAATTCAACGCCTTCGCCAACAACCTGGGTGAAGAAATAGCCAACCTCGACCGCAACGCCGTTCTCCTGAAAGAGATCAACATGGGTGGAACCGCCATCGGCACCGGCCTCAACGCCGTTCCCGGCTTTGCAGAGCTTTGCACCAAAAAGATGAGCGAATTCTCCGGAGATACCTTTGAAAAGGCTCCGGACCTGGTGGAAGCCACGCCCGACACCGGCGCCTATGTAAGCTATTCCGCGGCCCTCAAGCGCCTGGCCGTGAAACTGTCCAAAACCTGTAACGACCTCCGCCTGATGGCTTCCGGCCCCCGCTGCGGTCTGCACGAGATCAACCTTCCCGCCATGGCCCCCGGCTCTTCCATCATGCCCGGCAAGGTGAACCCGGTTATCCCCGAGGTCACCAACCAGGTGTGCTTCAAGGTCATCGGCAACGACACCGCCGTATGCTTTGCCGCCGAGGCCGGCCAGCTGCAGCTGAACGTGATGGAGCCCGTCATCGCCCAGTGCATCCTGGAAAGCCAGACCTGGCTCATCAACGCGATGAACACCCTTCGCACCAAGTGCGTGGAAGGAATCACCGTCAATGCGGAGCACTGCTACAATATGGTGAAAAATTCCATCGGCATTGTAACCGCCCTCAACCCTTATATCGGCTACAAAGCCTCCACGAAGGTGGCCAAGGAAGCCCTGGAAACCGGACGCAGCGTCTACGATCTTGTCCTGGAGCACGGTCTTATGACCAAGGAGAAGCTGGACGAAGCCCTGGATCCCAAGGCCATGACCGCCTCCCACGAACTGCTCAAATAGATGAAAAGATTCTTTTTTGCCCTTCTGCTTGGCACAGTGCTGCTGTGCCAGGCAGAGGCCAAAAATCCTCCCCTCCGGCACCATACGGTCCGCCTGGGATGGGGGGATCCTCTTTTTGAGACCTTTGCCTTCCATCCCGGTGCCACCCAGGACGGAAAGCGCACACACGATTTCGGATTCACCGGTCACCTCTTTGCCGAGTACCGCTACAGCCTGAACAGGGTGGTAAGCCTGGGCGTACAAGCGGACTGGGAAGGCATTTTCTGGAAAGAGTCCAAGGCCGATATGTACAGAAAGTACATCGGCCCGGCCACTTCGGTGAATAATTACAACCTCTGCGTAATCCCCATGGTCCGCTTCACCTTCTTTCAGAGGGAATGGGTCCAGCTTTACGCCGGAGCGGGCATCGGCCCCCTGTTTGCCTTCGACAATGCCCGAAACCTGGAGGTGGCCCCGGCCCTCAACCTGAACCTGCTGGGAGTGCAAGTGGGGAAAGGCCACTGGAGCGGATCGGTGGAACTGGGCGGCCTGTCGGCCCTCAGTGGCGCCAACAAGATTTATATGCTGGGCTCCCGGCTGGTGAGCATCAGCCTCAATTACAGCTGGTAGGATATGAAACGAATGCTTTTCCCCCTTCTGCTGGGGCTTGCGGTGTGCGCCTGCCACCACCCCGAGGTAGAATATCTGGATTTTGACACCTTCCAGGTGTATTCCGTAAAATCCTCCGATGTCTTTATGGAAAACGGGGACCTCAACCCCGACATTGCCTTTATGGAAGACGGCGGCCTGGACGAAGACCAGACCAAGGTGGCCAGCACGCAGGCCATTACGCTGGTCAGAGACCTTCTGGGGTCGATAAACAGCAATTCCCTCGTCCAGATTGCCGGTATCTACACAGGACACGATATAGACAATTCTCCCCTCCGGCTTTCCGGCAAGCTGGTGCTGCCCGCCTCCGGCCCCATCAAGAACCTGGTGCTGGTGAGCCACTACACCATCGGCGCCAACAGTGAAAGCCCTTCGGAGACGTTCCCCCTGGAAGCCATCGTGGCCTCCAAAGGCTATGCGGTGGTCATCGCAGACTATATCGGCTTTGGCATTACCGCAGACCGCATCCACCCTTATATGCATACGGAAAGCACCGCAAGAAGCGTAGTGGATATGGCCCTGGCCGTCAAGCCTTACCTCAAACACATCGGACGACAGCCGGAAAGCGAGGAAGTTATCCTGATGGGCTATTCGCAGGGAGGATCCACCACAATGGCCGTCATGGACATGCTTCAGGACGAGTATCCGAGTGTCTTCCCCATCAAGCAGGTATATGCCGGAGGAGGCCCGTACGATCTGGCCGCCACCTTCGACTATTCCATGGAAATCGGCGTCACGGGCATTCCCTGCGCCATCCCTATGATTGTCCAGGGGGTGAGCGAAGGAGAACGGCTGGGGCTGGATATGAGCCTGTTTTTCAAACCCCACCTGCTGGAGAACTACAAAGAGTGGATCAATTCCAAGAAATACACGGTTAAACAGATCAACCAGCGCATCGGCAGCAAAGACCTCCGGGACATCATGACCGAGGCCGGAAGGGACCGTTCCCAGGGAGAAACCGCCATCCTGTACAAGGCTCTGCTGAAAAACTCCACGCTCAATTTCATTCCCTACGCTCCCATTTTCCTTTTTCACAGCCGCACAGACCAGACGGTTCCCTTTGTCAACGCCCTCAGTGCCGAGGCTTATTTCAAGGGGAATGACATCCGTTACGACTTCGGAGACTACGGGGCCCACGCTATGGGCGCCGTACGCTTTGTCCTCACCGTTTACAAAGACCTGAAATGAGAAAAGTCCTTACCTTGATAGCAACCGCCGTCCTCGCTCTCGCCGGCTGCACGCCCAAAGATATTCTGATTACCGAGCCCGTTGACATCCGTTTTCAAATAGACAAGGTAAAGAACACCAAAGTCTTTTTTACCGTCAACTGTGAGAACTCCAACGCCTACTATGCCTATTTTGTAGCCAATCTGGACCAGGGACTTCCGGACTTTGGCAAGATGACAGACCGGGAACTGGCGGAATTCCATCTGGCCAACCTGAAAGAGAGCTACGAGATCCGGAAGAAAAACAAAGAGATGATTTCTTCCATCGCCGATGTGTCCTGTTTCCGGGGTAACCGCAGTCTCCGGGAGCCTCTTCTGAATATGGATACCCGCTACCGGCTTATTGTATTCCAGGTGAATCCCGAGACTTTCACCGTACTGGGAGAAATCAAGGGAGAGTCTTTCCAAACCCAGTCCATAGACTTGAAGGAGTTCCCCCTGGCTTTCTCGGTCAAGGGCAACACCCTTACGGTGACGCCTCCGGACAACGAAAGAACCTATTACTGGGACTTTGAAACGGCCGAAAGAATTTTCGATGACTACCTGAGCCCGAATCTGTACTTCTATTTTGTAGTGGATATGTACGAGACCTACGGCTTTATGAAAAATGTGGTGTTCAAGGGCCCTCAGCAGAGGCAAATCCCCCTGGGCAGCCTGAAAGAGGATGAGGTTTTCTATGCGGTAGGAGCCGCATACGATACCCGGAAGGAAGCCATTTCCTCTGAGTACACCTCTTATTCGTTCCAGTACAAGAATGGCTCCCTGCAGCCGGCAGACCAGTAAGAAATGGCCATCAAGATCAATTTGCAAGCCTCCGAGGCCAATCTGTTCTGCTCCTCCAAATGGTGGGGAGATCCGGATATGCCCTTCGATATGGAATATCCCACGGTGGAAGTGACGGACGAGGACGGCACCTACGACTATCCCCTCACCTTCGTCTGCCAGATAGACTGCGAAGACATAGCCCCGCTGGACCCGGAGAACCGTCTTCCCCACACGGGTATGTTTTACATCTTTGCCGGTCTGGATGAATATCTGGACCAGTTCGACAGCCCTTTCCACAATGGAAAAGGCCCCTGGCCGAAGAAAATGGTGGTGGTCAAGTACACCAGGTCCATCAATTTTGAGACCTTCCGCAGCGCTATCCTCACCGACGAGAAGGACGAGCCTCTTTCTGAGCCCGCCCTTAAGATGACCTTCGAAAAGGGAGAGGCCGATGGCACCTGCCTGCTGGGCGCCTCTTCACCGGAAGAGGTTGAATTCCTCCGGATTGCCTCCGGCACCGCCGGACTGCACTTCCCGGAGAACAGTTCCCTCCTCTTCCACTACGCTCCGGCGGATTTCGCCGCCGGCAAGTGGAAGATTGTGAAGGGTGTACTGAAGTAGCGGAGGTCTACAGACCTATCGTCTTGAAGAAGTCATTCCCCTTGTCATCCACCAGGATGAAGGCCGGGAAGTCCTCTACGGTGATTTTCCAGATGGCTTCCATACCCAGTTCCGGGTACTCTACACACTCGATGCTGCGGATGGTGCTCTGGGACAGGACGGCAGCCACGCCGCCGATAGTGCCCAGGTAGAAGCCG
>ODAI010648063.1_pt1 | contig 10131 bp, 5 predicted proteins | sample 1539321 | NCBI WGS metagenome assembly ODAI01 (sample SAMN02144231, study PRJEB22623) | gut metagenome | biome: sheep rumen | host: Ovis aries | place: New Zealand | reverse complement strand
GTTTCTGCAAAGAAGAAAAAAATTGTGTCTTTGCTGTAACTTTGAGGCGGGAATATCGTTTGTATAAGTGAAAAGCAACGGCACTTTGCACATAAAACTCCTTGACCGGCTGCATGACGGACGTCTTGCAGCCGTTCCTTTTTTTAGGCGGCGGCGGGAAGTGCCGGACCTATGCCGCCGCCCGCAGGAATACTACTTGCTGCCTTCCTCCGTCTTGTCTTTGTTTTTGCCGAACAAATCTTTGACCTTGTTGACGCCCTTGTCCTTGTAGACCTTCATCTTGTCTATGCCTTCCTGCAGCGTCTCCGGCTTTTTGTTTGCCCGCGCTTCGGCGATGGCTTCCGCGGCCTCTTTGTTCGCCTCGCTCCCGCTGCGCACGAGCACGTAGGAATTCCCCTGCTTTGCGCTGATTGCGGCACGCACTGCTTCGGAGAAGGTGCCGGGCGCATGCTCGAATATGTCCTTGAGCGCGGCGTCCTCCGCGCTGGGGCTGCCGCCTGCCGGAAGCTTGCAGTAGCGGTAGCTGTCTCCGCCGCTTTCCTTCCATGTGCCGCTTGCGTCCTTGACATAGGCGGCGGGGAGTCCGTCCCGTATGCTGGCAAAGTTGCACAGCTCGTGGATGTCCATGTCGATTTCTTTCAGCCGGGCCGCATCCACCGTTCCTGCGCTGACGAGGAGGGCGGAGTACATGCGGCCGGTCGCGAGCGCGGTGTCGCTGTCAAATTCGTAGTAGGCGAGCGTCGTGTTCTCCGTGGCCTCTGCCGCGAGCGCCGCGCAGGATGCGAAGCGGGCGATGTCCGCCGTCCGCTGGGCTTCTGTGCTGGTCTTGCTGCCGTTCTGCGCGGCGGACTGCCAGCTTGCGGCGTCTTTTTTTGCCTGCGCTGCTTCTGCCGTCCGTGTGCGTGCATCTGCCATGGACTGCTCCGCTGCGGCTTTCCATGCTGCGGCGTCGCTCTTTGCCTGCGCTTCCGCGGCTTTGCTGGCCTTTGCCTCCGCCTGGGCGTCTTCCGCCGCGCTCTTCCATGCGGCCGCTTCCTTTATCGCCCGTGTCTCAGCGGCCTTGCTGGCCTTTGCCTCTGCCTGGGCCTGCTCCGCGGCCGCTTTCCATGTGGCGGCTTCCTTCTTGTACTGCTCGGCGCTTGCCTTCCATGAGGCTGCGTCCCCGCTCAGCTTTGTGCTCGTGCTGCTGCCTGCGCTGCCCGCCGCAAAGAGAGCCGCTGTCTCCGCCAGCGCATCGCGGTCGGGGGATACGCCGCCTTCCGTGCTGAAGAGCACTTCCGATGCTTTCCATGAGCGCCCGGACTTGAGCCAGACGCCTGACGGCGTGATTTTTGAGCCGCCCGCATCGATTGCCTTCATCGTGTTGCGGCTCACGCCCTTGAATTCAAAATTGGTGTAGTCGCCCACAGCCTTGCGCTCGCTGGTAAGCAGCGTCGTTCCGTTCCGGTCGCTCACGCCGAACTGGACGGCGTAGTCCTCGCTGCTCGCGTCCGTCCAGCCGGAAGGAATGCCGCTCCATCCGCTGCTGCGGCTTTTTCCGTAGCCTTCCGATACGATGTCCTTGATATGCCGGTATTTGCTGCTTTCCCACGACCATGCGCCCACGCGGTACTGCGCCGTGCGGGATGCCATGTCCAGCCCTGCCAGCTGCGGCGTGCCTATGGTAAATCCGAAGGGGCACTGCTCCTGCCAGTACTGCTGGTAGTCCCGGTACAGCGCCATCCAGCCGTCGTACAGGTCGAATGCGTCGTAGCTTTTGTCCTGCCCCGGTTTTCCGCTTTGGATGAGGGCACTCAGCCTGTTGTATGCCGTAAGGGCGCCCTGTGCCTGTGAGGGGGCCGCGTTCATCGCGTCCCAGTAGCTGCCCAGCGCATGGATGTATTGCCCGGCGTCCTCATACGCCTGTGCCTGCTCGAATAGCGTGCCGTATGCCTGCGCCGACGCTGCCCCTGCCACGAGCAGCGAGAGCATGGCGGCTGCAATCAGTTTTCTTACTGTCATACCAAAAGCCCCCGGAAAATGAATTGCGGCAGTTTCAAAATCCAGACGGTCTTTTGAAACTGGCTCGATTGAATCGTGCGGATGTACCTGCCGCGGCAGCAAAAAGCCTGCTGTTCCGCAGGCTCTTTCTTGTGTCGCACAGGCTGAATGAAGGCAACGCCTTGCCCCCCATTGCTTAATATCGTCAGAATTCCGGCGGAAAGGCAGCCCTAAAACACAGCTCTGGGGATTTTTTAAGGAAGCGGCAAAAATGTGCCGCTCGCTGCAGTCGCTATGTCCGGCCGGCTGCCCTTAGTGCTCCTTGTGGCGGCGGTCAAGCTCGTCGTAGATGTCCTGCCACGTGACGCCTTCTTTGTACATGAGCACGCTGATAAAGTAGAGCACGTCTGCGGCCTCCCAGATGACGTCCTTCTTGTCCTCCGCTTCCGTCAGCTCCTCGGCTTCCTCCATGACCTTCTCGCGCACGCGCTTGTCGTTGAGCGTGGCGGTGTAGCTTCCGGGGCGCGGGTTTGCAAAGCGGTCGGCGATGGTTGCGTACAGGCGCTCCATGCTGCTGCGTTCGTCCGGAGCGCTGCCAAAGCAGGTGAAGCTGCCGGTGTGGCAGACGCCGCCGTGCGGCTCCACGGTGGCCAGTATGGTGTCGCGGTCGCAGTCTGCGCGCAGCTTCTGCACGGCAAGGAAGTGCCCGCTCGTCTCGCCCTTTGTCCACAGCGCATTGCGCGTGCGGCTCCAGAAGGTGAGCTGCTTTGTCTCCATCGTCTTTGCCAGCGCCTCTTTGTTCGCGTAGCCGTGCATGAGCACTTCCCCTGCGGGGCTCTGCGCTATGACGGGAATCATGCCGCCGGTCTTCTCCCAGTCCAGGCATGCGGAAAAGCAGTCCTCAAGGCGGACTGCCCCCGTGTAGAGCGCCATGCCCAGCTGCACGTCGCAGCCTGCCTTTTCCAGCGCCGCAACCTGCTCCAGCGAGTTGACGCCCCCGGCGGCTACCACGCGGCAGTGCACGGCTTCCCGCAGGGCGCGCACCATATCCATGTCCGTGCCCTCCATGCAGCCTTCCTTCTCCACGCAGGTAAAGAACAGCTCGCTCGCGTATTTCTCTGCCTCCCGTGCGCCGTCTATGAGCGGGACGTCGATGGTCTCCGTCCAGCCGCGCACGGCAATCTTTCCGTGTATCGCGTCCACCGAGATGATGATGCGCTGCTTGCCGATGGCTTCTGCCAGTTTGCCGAGGAATTCCGTGTCCAGCGGGGATTCCCCTGCGGCCGGGGCTTTTTTCCACGCTGCGGAGCCGATGATGACTTTTTCCGCGCCGAGCGAGATAAGCTCCTTTGCTTTCTTGATGTCGCGGATTCCTCCGCCGACCCGCACGTTGCCTTTGCGCAGCAGCGACTTCAGAAGCTCCGTGTTGGGGGTATTCCCCTTTTCGTCCGTGTTCCGGAGCGCCGCATCAAGATCGATGACGGCGACCTCCCCGTATGTGTTGAAGCCGGCGATGAGCTTGTCCGCGTCATCGCGCTGGAGCACGAGATCCTTGCCGTTTTTCAGCTGGACGACGTGCCCGCCTTTCAAATCTATAGAAGAAATAACCATGCCCCCATTCTAGCAGAAAAGCGCGGCTCTTGCTAGGGCTGCAGTGCTTTCTTATGCCGGAGCCTTGTGCTTTGCGGACGGGGGAAAGCCGAAAAAACTGCGCTTCCGGCAGGAATGGTATCTGATTCTGGCAGGGATGGTATCTGATTCTGGCAGGAATGGTATCTGATTCTGGCGGAAAATTGCGTTTTTTTTCCGCAGGAGCTGCGCAAAACGCAGTTCCTGCATGGATATATACAGGCAGGAGCCTTTGTGCCGGGCGCGAGCCGCTGCGGCGGGGTTCGTTGGTTGAGCCGGTCTCAAAAACGCTTGCCTTTGGAACCGGCCCTGATGAGAGAACGGGGCGCACCCGCGGCCCCGAAAAGGAGAAGCCATGAAAAAGATGCTTGCGTGTGGAGCGCTTGTCTTTGCGGTGGTAGCGGCAGTTTTTGCCGTGAGCCAGACGGTCTATTGTGTCCCGAACGGGAAGAAATATCATAGCACCCCGCACTGCAGGACGCTTTCGCAGTCGGAGATTGTCAATGAGATTACGCTTGAGCAGGCTGTGGCCGGAAAGCTGGAGCCGTGCAAGGTCTGCCATTGAGCGTGCATGCCCGGCTGCCGCCCGCAAAGACGCCGGGGCAGCCGGGCTCTGCCTGCGGTGCGGAGCCGCGTAATGCTCCGGGGCTTAGCCGGCGCTTTCTCTGTGCTCCTTGTCAGCTCCGGTGCGTAAGGCAAAGTCGCTGAATGTCGCGCTGCCGCCGGGCGTTTCCGTGGAATACAGAAAGAGCGCGAACCTGACGCCGCTGAACTGATCAAGGCTGTAGCACAGCTTTACGGGTGCGGCAAAGTCCTCAAAGCCCCTGCCGTCCCCGCCGGAGAAAGCGAACTGCGCGTGCTCGTTCCCGCGCTCCAAGCTGAGCGTCGCTTTCAGCACTATCTGCGCGGAAGCTGTGTCCTGCTCCGCGATGATGCGCGGCGGCTCGTCGTCATATACGCCCATTGTCCACGGCGGGTAGGGGAGCGTATGCGATGCCGCGATGATTTTGAGGCGGCCGCCCTTTTTTGTGACGGCGATGAATCCGTATGCGCCTTCCAGCGCGCAGAGGCCTGCGACGTCGCCCTCCTGCAGCCCGGATGCGTCCACGGTGACTGTCCCGGCGCAATGCTCGGTGAACGCCCGCTGCGTGAGCGTGTTTGCCGCCTGCACGACGTTCACGCAGCATTTGTCTGTCCTCACGCTGAACGTGTTCCTGCTCAGGCTGACGAGGCGCTCGTCCGGAATGTGGTTCCACTGCCACGCGGGATTCGTAAAGTCGTCGCTGTAGAGCGGCTTATAGCAGTAGTCCGGGCGCATGTCCGTGACGGTCTGCTGCTCCGGCACCGCGCCGTTCTCCCCGAATACCGGAAAATCGTTCTCAAAACGCACCGGCACAAGCACCGGGATTCTTCCCAGCGCCCCATGATCCTGGAAGAGTATTGCGTGCCAGTTCCCGTCGCAGTCCTGCACGATGCCGCCCTGCGCCGCGCCGCTGTCCCAGCCCGCCACATCCGCGCAGAGCACGTCGCCGCCGCGGTAGGGGCCGTCAATCCGGTCGGATACAAAGCATGCCTCCGTGCGCATTCTGCCTTTTGGCAGGTGGATCAGAAAGACATAATACTTGCCGTTTATTTTGTAGATGTGGCTGCCCTCGTAGCCGAGGATTTCTTTCTCCTTGTCGCTGCGGACAATCACCGCCTGTACGCCGCCTTCTTTGGGCGCGGTCAGATTCTCGTCCAGCTCGGTAAGAAGAATCTCGCTGTTCCCGCTCACGCAGTACACGCGCCCGTCATCATCAAAAAGCAGCGACATATCGTGGAAGAATCCTTTGATTTCGGATTTGTGCCACGGGCCTTCTATCGTGTCCGCGGTGAACAGAAAGGTTTTGCGCAGGTCGTTCGCCACAAAGCAGACGTAGAATCTGCCCTTGTGGTAGCGCAGGCTTGCGGCCCACATGCCCTTGCCGTACACGCCTTTGTTGTCCCGCAGCGTCTCTCCTTCGGTCGCCTCCAGCTCGTCGTAGACGTATGCCGCATGCTCCCAGTCCGCAAGGTTGTAGGAGCGCAGGATGACGCAGCCCGGCATAAAGTGCATCGTCGTGCTGACCATGTAATAGCATGTGCCTACGCGGATGACGTCCAGATCCGGAAAATCTGCCGGAATGATATACGGGCCGCATGTCCTCCTTGCCCCGCTGCTTGCCGGTCTTGTCTCCTCTTCTTTCTGGCTGCTTTCCATGTTGATGCCCCCTGCAAAAAAAATGCTCGCCTGCTGCCGGCCGCGCGCAGTTCCCTGCCCGCCCCGGACAGCGGAGGCTGCTGTAAGGAGCGGGCGGCTCCCGCATCTGCCTCTCTAGCCATTATGCTGCCAGCGGCGGATAAATACAAGTGGGGCTGCCGCCGCCCTCAGGATTCCGCAGCGCAGGGAATCAGGGGCGCTTCGGGGCAAATGCCGCTATCGGCATGACATTCTTCTTAAGTCCGCTCCTGAAAGCCCTGTCAAAAGCAGGGAGAGTTTTCCGTCGCAGCCTGCGATTCCGTAGCCGATAAGGCGGGTCGTGTTTTTTGTCACGTACGGCAAAAGGCTCTCCTGGATGTAGACGGTGTACTTCCTGCCTTCGGACCGGGCGGTCGTCTTTGCGGTGTACAATCGCGCAATCTCATCGTTCCCTATGAATTTCGCGAAGAATGCAATCATTTCTCTGTCGGAATCGTCCAGTTCCGTCGTGTCCGAGACAAAATGCACGAATGATTTTGCGCTTATATATTTTGCGCTGTAGTAAAAGCGCTTGTTCTCGTGCGCTTTCTTGTCATCGGGGTCTGAGAAGAATTCTTTGTCCAGGAATGAAAGCGAATAGGGCGGATAGCCGACAATGAAAGAGTCTCCCGCTATCCATGCCGTGTTCTTCCCGTCGGAATAGCCTACGGAGAGCGTGGAGCCGTCCGGATTCATTTTTTCCACGATTTCCTTTATCCCGCTTTTTTTTTGCATAGCTCTTCGTCAGGGTCATTTTATATTCGCGGGCAAGGCCGTCCTCGAAACATTCTTCCTGGATAAGTATACCCGTCTGTTCTTGAAGCAGCTCCGAAAGAAAATACCGCTGTTTCCTCAAGTTCCCTGCCGCGTCATAAAAGAGCATGAGCTTTGAGAACTGCTCGAAATCCTTTTCCGAATGCTGGATTTTGTGCTCTTCCGTAATCCCGCCGAATTCATTCTGGCGGCTGATTACCTTCCTTTCCGCAGAAAAGATAAAATTCTCTGAAAATAAAAATGCAAGCAGAAAAAAGACACTCCCTATTTTACGCTTTTCCATGTATGTTCTCCTCTGTTCGCATGCGATTATAGCATTTCACTTTCCGATGCGCAATTCTTCCCGCCGGAATCAGATACCATTCCCGCCGGAATCAGATACCCCTCCCGCCGGGAGCGGAACACAAAATTGATTTCCGTGCCGGGCGCGCATTTTTGTTTTCATGGCAGGGGGCAGCTTGCAGAACCCGTCCGGCTTCAGAAAGTCCCCCCCCCCCCCAGGGTTCATTTTCATGGGATAATCAGAGAGAATTCTCCGCTTTTTCTGCTTTTCAAGTCCGCCCCTTTCGGTTTATACTGGAAGCATGAGAACCTTATTCAACGACAACTGGAGTTTTGCGGAGCTTCCGCTTACTGATTGCGATGCGATGTTCAAGGACGGGAATCCTGTTATCTATAATCCCGACGACTATTTCGATGCTGCGGGCGGGCTGGCATACAAGGCAGTCCGGCTGCCCCATGACTGGCAGATTCACCATGTAAAGGATTTGTACAAGAACAGCGTCGGCTTCTATAAAAAGACCTTCGAGCTGGAAGAAGGACAGCTCGCCGGCCGGCACAACGCCATCCGCTTTGAGGGCGTCTACATGAACAGCGCGGTCTGGGTGAACGGAAAGAAGGCCGGAGAATGGAAGTACGGCTATGCCACATTCGAGTTCGATATTTCCGCGCTGGTACAGTCCGGGCGGAACGAGATTCTTGTGATTGCCGTCTACCAGAACTGCAATACGCGCTGGTATTCCGGTGCGGGCATTTTCCGCGATGTCACCTACATCAACACGGCGGACGTCTATCTGCCGGGCGACGGCGTGTATTTCTCCGCGGTACCGGCGGACTGCGGACGGCTGGACGGCAGCTGGAACGTCAGGATTTCTGCCGAAGCCGCGGGCAGAATCAGCGGCCACACCATAGAGCATCTGCTTGCCGCCCGCGACGGCACCGTGATTGCAAAGTCTGCCGCCCCGCTTGCCCCGGTGCCGCTCGGCGATGAGGAATCCGGGTGGCTCCGCAAGCAGCTTCCTTCGCTCGGCACGGCGCCGCTTTCCCGCGCGCAGGACGAGCTTGCGGCCGAGCATCCTTCGCTGTGGGATACCGGCAGTCCTTCCTTCTATATACTGACCACGAGGCTCCTTGACAAGGACGGGGCAGTGATTGACGAGCTGAGCCAGCATTGCGGCTTTAAGTATGCCCGCTTTGACAAGGATGAGGGATTTTTCCTGAACGGCCGCCACGTAAAGATAAACGGCGCCTGCCAGCACCATGACCACGGCGCGCTCGGCTCGGCTTTTGACGTGAACGCGCTCCGCCGCCAGTTCTCCCGGCTCAAGGAGATGGGCGCCAACTCCGTGCGCTGCTCCCATAACCCGCCTCCTTCCGCATGGATGGATTTGTGCGACGAGATGGGAATCATGGTGGACGACGAGGCTTTTGATATGTGGGAGAAGCCCAAGACACCGTTCGACTACGGGAACCACTTCAACGACTGGTGGGAGCGCGACACGACGAGCTGGGTGCGCCGCGACAGGAACCATCCTTCCCTGATTATGTGGTCAATCGGGAACGAGATTTATGACACGCATGTCGGGAACGGCTACGAAATCACAAAGAAGCTGTATGCCTGCGTTGCCAAAAACGACCCGTGCCGGAACGCCCCGGTCACCATCGCCTCAAATTATATGATGACGGAAGGCGCCCAGCACTGCGCGCAGGAAATCGATACCGTTGGCTACAACTATCTTGAGCGGCTGTACGACGAGCATCACAAAAAGTATCCCGGATGGAAGATATACGGCTCTGAGACAGGCTCTACCTTGCAGACACGCGGCATCTACCATTTCCCGGAATCTTTGCGGCTGGTGACCTTCAGCGACGGACAGTGCTCGGCGCTGGAGAACTGCACCGCGCCGTGGGGTGCCGCGAGCACCCAGACAATCATCACGAACGAGCGGGACTGCGCGTTCAGTGCGGGGCAGTACATCTGGACGGGCTGGGATTACATCGGCGAGCCGACCCCCTACCACACAAAGTCTTCGTTCTTCGGGCAGATTGATACGGCCGGATTCCCAAAAGATTCCTTCTACATGTTCAAGTCCGAATGGGCGGGCAAAAAAACAGCCCCGTTCGTGCATCTGCTCCCGTACTGGGATTGGAACGAAGGTCAGATGATTGACGTAAAGGCCTACACGAACGCGGATGCGGTCGAGCTTTTCTTCAACGGAACGTCGCTCGGCAGGCACCGTATCGACCATCAGAAGGATATGGAGCCGTTCGGCCATTGGGTTGTGGAATATCACCGGGGCGAGATTAAGGCCGTCGCATATGACGCCGCCGGAAAGCCGGTCGCGGAGGACGTAAAGCGCTCCTTTGGCGACCCGGCGCGCATTGTCCTGCGGCCTGAGACTGCGGCTGAGAACGGCGATACCGGCAATCTTCATTTTATTCAGATTATGACGGCGGACAAAGACGGCACCCTTGTCGAGAACGCGCGCAACTACATCACCATCAAGGTCTCAGGCGATGCCGAGCTTGTCGGCATGGATAACGGCGATTCTACCGATTATGACGAATATGCCTGCGCGGACGGAAAGACCTTGAGCCGGAAATTGTTCGCGAACCGCCTGATTGCGATTGTGCGGGCGCGGGACAAGGCGGCTTCGTTTGAGCTGGCTGCCGCAAGCAAGGGGCTGCCGGGCGTCTCGCTGCGCTATGACGGAGCCCGCGGAACATGGGGCGGCTGTGAGCCCGGAGCCGCGATTGAGGCGGAATATGATTTTATCCCGGCGCGGAAAATCGAGCTCTGCGCGGAAGGTAGCACGAGCCTGGACGCAGCGCACCGGGAGATAGCGGTTCGCGCGCGGGTTCTCCCTGCAAACGCGAGCCTCAAGGAAATCAGCTGGAATCCCGTCCTGAAAGAATGCGTGGCGAGCAACAATATCGCTGTCGCCGTCGGAGCGCAGGCTGCGGACGGAAGCCAGAGCGCCGCTATCCGTGCGGAAGGCGATGGCGAATGCATCCTCCGCTGTACCGCAAAGAACGGCAGCGAGCTTGACCAGGTAATCAGCGACCTGCCATTTACTGTCAGCGGGGTGGGGAACCCGAATGTGAACCCCTACGAGCTTGTGGAGGCGTGCCGCGTGAGCGGCGGGGGAGTGAAGGGCGGGCGACCGCAGCCGGGGGTTTGGCTTTTGCGCGGGGGGCCCCCCCCGCGAGAC
>ODAI012725187.1_pt1 | contig 10133 bp, 7 predicted proteins | sample 1539321 | NCBI WGS metagenome assembly ODAI01 (sample SAMN02144231, study PRJEB22623) | gut metagenome | biome: sheep rumen | host: Ovis aries | place: New Zealand | reverse complement strand
TGACAATAATTATTTTAATGCTCTCTATCAGGGCATTCCTGTGGGTGGCTATACCAGGATGGTGGACCGGATGCTGGAGGGCATAGAAGTCCGGCTCAATTCCGATTACCTGGATGACAGGGAGACCTATGACGCCATGGCAGAAAAAGTAATCTATACAGGCCCCATCGATGCTTACTATAATTACAGCCTGGGCAATCTGGAGTACCGGTCAGTCCGGTTTGAGAACGAACTGCTGGATATACCTAATTTCCAGGGTAACGCAGCTGTCAACTACACAGACGCCGAGACGCCCTGGACCCGGATTATCGAACACAAGTGGTTTGAATTCGGTAAGGATGATGAGGGAAGGGACCTGCCCAAGACCCTAATCAGTCGTGAGTACAGTTCCGAGTGGAAGCCTGGAGATGAGCCCTACTATCCGGTAAATGATGAGAAGAACGGGGCCCTCTACCTCCGCTACAAGGCTCTGGCCGACAAGGAAGACAAGACAGTTTTTGGAGGACGGCTGGGCGAGTATAAATACTATGATATGGATGCAGTCATTGAAGCGGCCCTGAGATGCTGTGACCAGCTTCTCTGATTTAAGAAAAGACTAAGTAAAACAGGCCGGTATCAGTTTTTTAGAGAGAGGTTATCGTCTATGGAACGTATGAAAAGCCTGTACGGCAAGTACAGGGAGATCATTAATTATCTCATCGTGGGTGTGCTTACGACAGTGGTAAGTCTGTCGGTCTACTATCTGTGTGTGTGTACTTTCCTGGATCCCCAGAAGCCGGTCCAGCTTCAGGCAGCCAATATTATATCCTGGATCGCTGCGGTTACCTTTGCTTATTTTACCAATAGAAAATATGTCTTTCAGAGCAAGAGGAAGGATATGCTGGCTGAGGCAGCTGCCTTTACCGGTTCCCGGGTGGCAACTTTGCTTATGGATATGGCCTGCATGTTTCTCATGGTGACTGTGGCCGGCGTCAATGATAAGATCGCCAAGCTGGTGGTCCAGGTAATTGTGACTGTGTCCAATTATATCTTCAGTAAATTTTTCGTATTTCATCATTAAGTCAATGCTTGACAAACATTTTACCACATGTTATTATCTCTTTCGTCAGGTTTTTTGACAGGCTGCTGTAGCTCAGTCGGTAGAGCGTCGCCTTGGTAAGGCGGAGGTCTCGAGTTCAAGTCTCGTCAGCAGCTTTACAGTATTTCTTTAGCCTTTCGGAGTATCCGGGAGGCTTTTTTTCAGATATAGAGATTAGGAGTGCATATGAAATCATTTTTCCGATATTTGATTACCATACTTACAGTGATCCTCTTTGCCCTATCCCTTGTCATCCTGGCGACGACAGTCTGGCTCTTTAATACCTGGTCAGAACTTTCTGTGGAAGAGATTCTTTTTCATCTGCAGGTTTCCCTGAAGGGGACTAATTCAGATATGATCAGAGAGTATATCATGGATTATATCCTGCCGGCAGGCCTGGCCCTGGTGGCCGTGATCTTTCTCTTTATTCTGGTGCGCAATACGGTGAAAGCCTATCACTTCACCCTCATAGCAACCCTGCTCACTTCCTTTGGCCTGATTATTTACTCTATCTGGACACTGGAAACCAACCTGGGTCTTTTTGATTTCCTGCAGAGTCAGCTGGTGGAGTCCACCTTCATCGAAGACCACTATGTAGATCCCAAGAGTGTTAAGCTGGAATTTCCCAGGAAAAAAAGAAATATCATCTATATTTACCTGGAATCCATGGAAACTACTTTTGCTGACCAGGCTTCAGGGGGAGCATTTTCCTATAATAATATCCCTAATCTGACCAAGCTGGCTGACGGAAACCAGAATTTCAGCGGGGATAAGGGCAAGCTCAACGGAGGAATCTCTCTGTCAGGGTCCACATGGACCATGGGTGGCCTTTTTGCCCAGAGCAGCGGCCTGCCCTTAAAGACCTCCCTGGACGGAAACAGTCTGGAGACACAGAAATCCTTTTTCTCAGATGTGACGGCATTGGGTGACATTCTGGAGGAACAGGGCTATAAGAATGTATTTATGCTGGGGTCAGATGTCACTTTCGGAGGAAGGAAACTATACTATACCCAGCATGGTAATTACGATATCGAAGATTATTATTACGCTGAAAGCAACGGGTTGATTCCCAAGGGTTATTTCAAGTTCTGGGGCTTTGAGGACCAGAAGCTCTACGATATGGCAAAGAAGAGACTGACCAGCCTGGCGGCAGAGGGCCAGCCCTTCAACCTGACCATGCTGACTCTGGATACCCATTTTGAGGATGGCTATTATTGTGAGCAGTGCCGGGATGACTTTGGAGAGCAGTATGCTAATGTCTTTGCCTGTGCTGACAGACAGGTGTGCAGCTTCGTCCAGTGGATCTCTGAGCAGGATTTTTACAAGGATACCACCATCATCATCTGCGGAGACCACCCTACTATGGATAAAGATTTCTGCCTGGATGTTCCGGCGGATTACCAGAGGAAGACCTACAGCCTTGTGATCAATTCACCGGTCCAGCCTGAAGATAATCAATACAGGACTTACTCGACCATGGATATGTTCCCCACTACACTGGCGGCCATGGGAGTGAAGATTCCCGGGGACCGTCTGGGACTTGGGGTCAATCTTTTTTCAGGAGAAAAGACCCTCATTGAGCAGATGGGTATAGATAAGCTCAATTCCAAGCTCAGTCAGCATTCCGCTTTCATGGACAAGCTGGCCGATGTAGAATTTGACGAAACCGTTCTTACCCGTATGCGCAATGCCTCTGCCCTGGCCTGGGATAATTGTGATGAGGAGAACAGAACGGCAAGGATGTGGTTCAAACTGGGTTATGTCCTGGGTCTTGATATGGTGGATAAGGTAGAAGCCAAGGTAGAACTGGTTTCGCCTAAAACTTACATGACCGGAAGAAGGGCCCTGCTTGACCAGGGCTATAAGATAGATGAGAGTGGTTTTATCACCGACTCTGTCGGCAATATCATTAATGACCTTGAAGCCTATGAGCTTAAGCAGGAAGAGGAGGGGACAGAGACCCCGAAGGCTTCTGCCCAGAAAAAAGCCGATGGAAAAACCAGCGGGACAGGCGGAGACAGTGAGACCATAATCATGGATCATGTCAAGAGGGATGAAGAGGCAGCCCTGGTATGCAACACAGAGCTGGACCTGTCAGAATATATGAAGGGCAGCAGCAACAGTCTGGGTGAACCCATTATCAAGGTGACAGCTTATCTGACTACCAGTCAGGGCAACCGTTATGAGATCTTCTGCAAGTACCAGAACCTGGCCCTTTTATTTGAAGATGACATGGATGTTTATCTGAAAAAGATGAAGGAGGAGAACAGGTCCCTGCTCATGGCTTCCAAATTCGACACCAGCGGGGCGGTGACAGAAGATAATATAGAGAATCTCCAGGCTCTGGGACTGACCTCTGATCTTTCCCAGGAATATGGAGCCAGTTTCTTCGGTATCGTTAAGCATGGTCTTGTGACAGAAGGATTCCGCCAGGAGAGCCTGTCAGCCAAGGGTTATGTGGTCAAGTACGGCCTTCCTGAGGAGGAGGATCCACTATCCCAGATGCTGCTTCCTCTTTCTGAGACCGTGGACGGGACTTCTTCACAGACCAGTATAAGTCCGGCGACAAGCGGGGAGACTGACAGCCAGGATCAGGAGGAGGATGAGGAGAAGCTTGATCAGGTGGCCCTGCCCCAGGAGGACCTGGCAGATGGCAGCATAGACCTTATTACAGAGCGTATTCCCATGGATTATTCCCACTACGGCCGCTACCGCATGTCGATCACCAGCTGCGGGATTAATGATGATGACAAGAAGCTGGGCAAGGCCTACATCAGGATTGGAAACGTAGAGTATTCCAGGAGACTGGATGGACTCAACCTGGTAGTATGGGATGAAGACCTGGGCGCGGTCGTGGATTCTGTCAACTTTGACATCAGCGGCGGCAGCGGGACATCCCGTTGGAAATAAGTTCACTTCCGGGAGGCTTCAGTTAATAGAAACTTTACAAATAAGTGAATTATGAAGTATACTATTATTGCTGTCCTAGCCTTCAAGGTTTGGCCGGCGGCCCACATAGCAGATAAAATGAAAGTAGAGGTTAAGCACAATGAATCAAAAAACTAAAAAAACTGCACTTCCAAAGAGACTAGTCAGTACAGTTCTGGCCGCCGTCATGGTCATGGCTTCCTATATTCCCGCGGAGGCATCTTTCGTGACAACATCTGTATCCTCGCTGCCTGTCAGCAGTAATGAGGCTTATGTCACTGCCAGTATCAACACTGCATCCGGTACCAGAACTTATAATGTTTTTAACCAGTTCAGATTTGGCAGGAACCGCAAAGATTACATTCCAGCCCACGGCTGTGCCGTCTGCTCTCTTACCACGGTTCTCAGCGGCTATAAAAGCAGGTACGCCACATATACGCCTAACACTACCCGCTTTGTCCTGGAAAAGGCTGTATTTGGAAAGTCTGCCTGGAAAAAGAACTACAGTAAGTCTATTAATGGCCAGATGCCTGTGACTTTATACGGAATCAGCAGGATTCTCAAAAAGTGCGGTATCAGGAATAAATACGTAAGCAGTTTTTCTTCTGATAATAAAGTATATAAGGTACTGACCTCCCATCTGAGAAAGGGAGAGGCTGTGGTGATTGAGACCAATAACCGCAGACAGAAAAATGGCCGGATCAGCAGTAGCTATGATTCAAAATGGGCCCGGTCCCGTCACACGATGGTACTGCTGGGACTGACGGAAAACGGGAATGTGATTGTAGCCGACTCTGCCAACAGAGACTGGGCAGGGGGCAGCCAGAGAATCAAGTTGGCCAGCCTCAAAGACCTGATTGCCCATATGGTGCCTCACAGTCCCTCCGGAAAGAGCTTATACTATAACGGAAGTAAGTGTTACAGCGGTTATATTCTTGTTAATCCTTAAGATATTACAGCTGCAGGAGTGACCGGCAGGTCATGAGATTATTCAGGGAATTACAGATATAAGGAGGATTGAGATGGGAGATATCAGTAAAGAGAAGGCTCTTACCGGGACACAGCCCGCCGGGGAAAACCAGGACGGAGAGAAGGTCTCCAGGAATTTTATTGAGCTTGCGATTGACAAGGACCTGGCTGAGGGAGTCTATGATCATGTGATGACCCGGTTTCCGCCGGAACCCAATGGTTACCTGCATATAGGTCACGCAAAATCAATTCTTTTAAATTACGGTCTGGCAGAAGAGTATGGTGGAAAGTTTAATCTCCGTTTTGACGATACCAATCCCACCAAGGAGAAGGTTGAGTTTGTGGAGTCCATTAAAGCCGATGTGGAATGGCTTGGTGCCGACTACGAGGACAGACTCTTTTTCGCTTCCGACTATTTCGGGAAAATGTATGAGGCAGCTGTCACCCTGATCAGGAAGGGCAAGGCCTATGTTTGTGACCTGACTGCGGATCAGATCAGGGAGTACCGGGGCACCCTTACTGAGCCTGGTAAGGAGAGCCCTTACCGGAACCGGTCCGTGGAGGAGAACCTGGACCTCTTTGAGCGAATGAAGAATGGTGAGTTCGCCGATGGTGAGAAAGTCCTGCGAGCCAGGATCGACATGTCTGCCGGCAATATTAATATGAGAGATCCTATTCTCTACCGGGTAGCTCACATGTCCCATCATAATACGGGAGACCAGTGGTGCATATATCCCATGTACGATTTCGCCCATCCCCTTGAGGATGCTTTTGAAGGGGTGACCCACTCCATCTGTACCCTGGAGTTTGAAGACCACCGTCCCCTTTACGACTGGGTGGTCAGGGAGGTCGGTTTTGAACAGCCGCCCCGGCAGATCGAGTTTGCCAAAATGTACCTGACCAATGTGATTACAGGTAAGCGCTATATCAAAAAGCTGGTAGAAGAAGGTATTGTCGACGGCTGGGATGACCCCAGGCTGGTGTCCATTGCGGCTCTTAGAAGGAGAGGTTTTACTCCTGAATCCATCCGGACCTTTATAGAGCTGGCAGGTGTGGCTAAGGCCCAGAGTTCTGTGGACTATGCCATGCTGGAGTTCTGTATCCGAGATGACCTCAAGCTGAAGAAGGCCCGTATGATGGCCGTCCTTGATCCCATCAAGGTAATTATTGATAACTATCCTGAGGGACAGGTTGAGTACCTGGAAGTGGAGAATAACCGGGAGAACGAAGCCCTGGGCAGCCGGCAGGTTGCTTTTTCCAGAGAACTTTATATAGACAGGGATGATTTTATGATCGATCCCCCCAAAAAATATTTCCGTCTCTATCCTGGTAATGAGGTAAGGCTGATGAACGCCTACTTTGTCACCTGCACCGACTATAAGACGGATGAGACGGGCAAGGTGGTAGAGATCCATTGCAGTTATGACCCGGCTACCAAGAGCGGCAGTGGTTTCACAGGCCGTAAGGTTAAGGGAACCATCCACTGGGTCAGCGCAGAGACTGCTGTGGATGCTGAGGTCCGCCTCTATGAGAATATCGTGGATGAGGAGAAGGGTGTCTACAATGAGGACGGCAGTCTGAATCTTAATCCTGATTCCCTTACGGTATTAAAGAACTGTAAGCTGGAGGCAGCCCTGGGAGACAGCAAGGCCTATGACAGCTTCCAGTTTGTCAGAAAGGGCTATTTCTGCTGCGACGCTAAGGACAGCAGACCGGACCGTCTGGTCTTTAACCGGATCGTCTCCTTGAAGAGTTCTTTTAAACTTAAAAAATAGGACTGAGTTCAAGGCTGGTGACAGAAACCATCAGTATTGTTTTATGAATTAACATGACCGCCTTTTGTTCTTTCTTTTTTTGCATGAGCATACCTGGCTGATGAAAGGATGAGTAAGGACAAAAGGCGGTTTTTCTTGTATTCCCGGTCGTTTATGGGATAATTTGAAGGAAATCAAAAAGAAAAATTCAAAAAATTCTGATTTTCTTAAAAAAAGAGGGCTGTTAGTATTGACTAACATTATAAATTTTTGAGACAATAGTGTAGTTACTGATAGGAAGATAGTTTCTTTTGCAGTAAACTATGGGATTTCCTTAAAACAGAACAGATTTTTCTTTTTCATTGCCTTTTTTGTGACAGAACAGATATGTGGGACCAGGCTGGAAAAGAGAAGTATTTTAGTAGGAAAGGGTGTATTTTATGTATAAAATTGTAAAAAAAGAGAGACTGAATCAGCTGGTTGAGCTGATGGAGATTCATGCTCCTTTTGTTGCAAGAAAATGCCAGCCGGGACAGTTTATCATTATCCGCGTGGATGAGGATGGTGAGAGGGTGCCTCTTACCATAGCTGATTATAACCGCGATGCTGAGACCGTAACCATTATTTACCAGATTGTTGGATACTCCACAACCCTGCTTTCCCGGAAAGAGGAGGGTGATTATGTCCATGATTTCGTAGGGCCGCTGGGTGTTCCTGCCAAGCTGGAGAAATCAGACAAAAAGGTGATTGGTGTTGCCGGCGGTGTGGGAGCGGCTCCCCTCTATCCCCAGCTGAGAAAGCTTGCCTCCCTGGGAACTCCTGTTGACGTGATCATCGGTGGTAAGAGTGCGGAATATGTTCTTCTTGCGGACCGGTTTAAAGATTTCTGTGATAATGTATATATCGCCACTGACGACGGAAGTCTCGGAACCAAAGGCTTTGTAACCACAGTCCTCCAGGATCTCCTTGACAAAGGAGAGGAATACGGTGAATGTATCGCAATCGGCCCCCTGATCATGATGAAGAATGTAGTCAAAGTTACCAGGCCTGCAGAACTTCATACCATGGTTTCCCTCAATCCTATTATGATTGACGGAACAGGTATGTGCGGCGGCTGCCGGGTTACCGTTGGCGGTGAGACCAAGTTTGCCTGTGTAGATGGACCGGATTTCGATGGATTCCTGGTTGATTTTGATGAGTGTATGGTCAGACAGGGTCTTTTTAAAGAGGAAGAGCACAAGTGCAGAATCGGACTTGGAGGTGAACAGTAATGGCTAAGAAAAATATGAGTCCTGTCAAGGTTCCCATGCCGGAACAGGCACCGGACGTAAGAAATAAGAATTTTAATGAAGTGGCCCTGGGTTATACGGCAGAGATGGCCATGGAGGAAGCAGGCCGCTGTCTTGGCTGCAAGCACCGTCCCTGTGTGGGCGGCTGCCCGGTCAATGTACCTATTCCGGATTTTATTGCTAAGGTCGCTGAGGGAGATTTTGAAGGAGCTTATCAGGTGATTACCTCTGAGAATGCCCTGCCGGCAATCTGTGGCCGCGTGTGTCCCCAGGAAAACCAGTGTGAAGGAAAGTGTGTCCGTGGAATCAAGGGCGAACCGGTGGGCATCGGACGTCTGGAACGTTTTGTCGCTGATTATCATATGGAGCATGCCCAGGCTGCAGAAGTACATATTGAAAAGAACGGCCATAAGGTAGCCGTAGTAGGATCTGGTCCTGCCGGCATCACCTGTGCCGGTGAGCTTATTAAGAAAGGTTATGAGGTCACTGTTTTTGAGGCACTTCATAAGGCTGGCGGCGTTCTTTCCTACGGAATCCCTGAATTCCGTCTGCCCAAGGACCTGGTTGCCAGGGAAATCAAGAGTGTGGAAGACCTGGGCGTTAAAATTGAGCCTAATGTTATTGTAGGCCGGTCTATCACCATCGATGAATTAATGGAGGAAGGCTACGAGGCTGTTTTTGTGGGCAGCGGTGCCGGCCTGCCAAGATTTTTAAATATTCCCGGGGAGAATCTTCTCGGTGTATACTCAGCCAATGAGTTCCTGACCAGAGTGAATCTGATGAAAGGATACAAATTCCCTGAAGTGGCTACACCGGTTAAGATCGGCCGCCGTGTCGCCGTCGTAGGTGCCGGCAATGTTGCCATGGACGCGGCAAGGACAGCCAAGCGTCTCGGCGCAGAGGAAGTATATATCGTATACCGCCGTAGTGAAGAAGAGGCTCCGGCCCGGTTAGAAGAGCTTCATCATGCCAAGGAGGAAGGAATCATTTTCCGTTTTCTCAATAATCCGGCAGCTATCCTCGATGATGGCAAGGGCTGGGTAGCTGGTATGGAGGTAGTCAAACAGGAACTGGGTGAGCCGGACGCATCCGGAAGACGCCGGCCTGTGCCTGTAGAAGGGTCCAACTATGTCATGGACCTGGAGACAGTGATCATTGCCATTGGCCAGAGTCCCAATCCACTGATCCGCCAGACCACACCGGGTCTTGATACCCAGAGATGGGGCGGTATTATTGTTAATGAGGAGACCATGGAGTCCTCCAAGGAAAATGTTTACGCCGGAGGAGATACTGTTACAGGTGCTGCTACAGTAATTCTGGCTATGGGAGCCGGAAAGAAGGCGGCGGCAGCCATCGATGCGAAACTCAGTGGAAAAGACTGAGACTGAAGCTGCTTAAGCATGATATATGTATCTGTGGGGAGGTATGCCTTTGGTGTGCCTCCCCTTGATATAATATCAGATCCGTCTGCTGCCTGGAAAATCCAGGCCTGGCCGGTGGTATGGAAAAGCAGGGGTCCGGAAGCTTTTTAAAAGAAAAGCAGGACCAGTGAGAGACAGAGGAAGAACAGACTTGTGCCTGTGAGACAAAAAAAGGTTTGGGATCATGAGACACAGAAGGAAAGAGACACATTTTCATAAATCATTTCCATCCTCCTGGCAGACCCTCCTGGCAGCATTGATTACCTTTCTGGTCTGTATGCTTGTCATTATTAATATTTCCAGCAGGATTTCCGGTAGTTTGTCCGGGAAAAAAGAAGAGGCGACAGCCTTTATGGAAGGAACGCAGATGGCAGACGGGCAGACCGGCACAGGGCAAAAGGCCGAGGAGGAATCCTCCAAAGAAGAAGGGGAGGAAAAGTATCAAAATGCAGGCCAGGTTCCCGGGGCACCCGGGGCTCCTGAGATTACCGAGGATTTTCTCAAGCCCAATAAATACAGCAGGAGTCAGAAAGTCCTGAAGAAGGTAAAAGGGATTGTGGTCCATTATGTGCAAAATCCGGGCAGTACCGCCAAGGAGAACAGAGATTATTTCAACAGCCTGGGCAAAACCCATACCAGAAAGGTTTCCAGCCACTATATCATTGGTCTGGAGGGAGAGATTCTCCAGTGTATT
>ODAI013787420.1_pt1 | contig 10134 bp, 8 predicted proteins | sample 1539321 | NCBI WGS metagenome assembly ODAI01 (sample SAMN02144231, study PRJEB22623) | gut metagenome | biome: sheep rumen | host: Ovis aries | place: New Zealand | reverse complement strand
CATTTCTACCGGGCTTTCTATGTCTATGTTTACGCGACCGGCCTCTGCGCCGCGGTAAGCCTGAGCGAGAAGATCCTCCGGGAGGGGGAGAGCGCCGTGCGGGATTACAGGAAATTCCTGAGCGCCGGCTGCAGCGTTCCGCCTATTGAAGCGCTGAAGCTGGCCGGGATCGACATGAGCTCGCCGGAACCGCTGCGCCAGGCGATGCGGGTATTCAGGGAGACGGTGGACCGGATGAAAGAGGTGCTTTCGTGAGCCGGATAGGCATAATGACCTTTCTGCATAACGGCAATTACGGCAGCAGCCTGCAGGCCTACGCGCTGCAGCGGGTTATCCGGGATATGGGGCATGACTGCGAGCATATTGACTACCAACCCGGAATCCCGGAAAAGACGCTGAACCTGATACGGTGCGGGAACAGCCCCAGGCTGCTGCTGGATGGCCGGAAAAAAAGAAAGGTCCGGGGAGATCAGGCGGGGATGCAGGGAAAGTATGAAGCGATCCGGAGCTTTTACGGACGCCGGATGCATCTGAGCCCGGTCTGCCGGAGCCGCGGGGATCTGCGGAAAATCAGCGGGCGGTATGATCTGCTCCTGGCCGGGAGCGATCAGATCTGGAATCCGGTCTGGCTGAACCCTGCCTATTTTCTGGATTTTGCGGATCCGGAAATGCCCCGGATCGCCTACGCGGCCAGCCTGGGAATCAGCGTTGTGCCCGGAGCGCGAAAGCAGCGGCTTATTCGCAGGATGACCGCGCTGTTTGACGCGGTCTCCGTCCGGGAGGAAGAGGGCGCGAGACTGATGGTTTCCATGACCGGAGAGCGGCCTCCGGTGATGCCGGATCCGGTATGCCTGCTGCGCAGAACGGAATGGGAAGAGCTGACGGCCCCCGCTCCGGAGGGGGATCCCTATCTGCTGTGCTATTTCATCGGGGAAAATCCGGAATACTGGAAGCGGGTTCGGGAGTTGCGGGAAAAAGCCGGGCTGCGGGCGCTGGTCATTCCGGTGACGGAGGAGGGATACGCCCAGGCGGACCTGGAGCTTCTGGACGGAGCGGGACCGGAGGAATTTCTGGGGGCGGTGGCCGGCGCGGAAATGATCTGCACGGACAGCTTCCACGGACTGGCCTTCGGAACCATTTTTGAAAAGAAGACGGATCTGATCCGGAGATACCGGGATACGGATCAGGAAAGCAAGAACAGCCGGGTGGATCACTTCCTTCGGGAAATCCGGGATAAGGGCCTGGAGACCATGCGGAAGGAAGGTCTCACGTGGCTGAAGGATCAGCTGAACCGGGAGGGGAGCCCCTCGGAAGACTGAAGGGATCAGCCGGAACGGAACTTCAGAAAAGGAAAAGCCCGCCTGTTCGCACAAACAGGCGGGCTGATTTTCCTTTGGGAAACTTACGCTTCTTCCTGAACCCGAATCTTGGGCAGGGCACGCTGCACATTGCCGCTGCGGAGGCAACGGGTGCACACGTTCATCCGACGGGCATTTCCGTTTACCATGACACGGACGCTCTGCACATTGGGCGCCCAGATGCGATGGCTCTTGCGGTTGGAATGGCTGACGTTGTTGCCATTCAGCGTGCCCTTCTCGCAAATCTCACAAAACTTACCCATGGAAATCCTCCTCCTTATGGAGAGTCGCACATCAAGCCTTGCCATGATATCACGCATCGAAGGAAAATGCAAGCGTTTTTTCAAGCTTTCAGCCGAAAAACACCTGGCCCATCCTGGTAATCCGGCTCTGCATCAGACAGCCCTGCTTCCGGACAGAACGAACCCGCTTCCATTTAGGCAGATGACGGGTGGCCAGATAGTCATCCACGGTCTTTTTCGCTTCGGCGGGAAGGGCGTCTCCGAAGGCCCGGCGGAAAGCTTCGGCATGGGTGTAGGTCAGCTCGACGCGGGCCCTGGCCTTGTCCTTTTCCTTCAGCGCCCGCAGCGCGCGCCGAACCAGGGAAGCGCGGCTGGCGCCGATGGTGTTGGTTTCATGCTGACGGTACCTGGTCAGGGGCTGATTCACAAAAACCACGCGGCCGAAGGCGGCGGCTGTCAGGGCGATAAACCAGTCATGCATGAACATCAGGGAGGCATCGCCATGGCGCGCGACAAGCTCCGCCAGCGGACGGGTCAGCAGCATCATGCAGCCCGTGGCGTTATTCTGCACCAGCAGGCGGTTGAGCTGAACAGCGCCGGGATCCCAGCCCTGCAGCTGAAAAAAGCTGGGAGCAAGCATGCGTCCTTCCGGATCGATGATAGAGGCATCGGAGTGAACCAGCAGGGGAAGACCTGTGTCCCGGCCCGGACTGCTGACGGCATCCAGATACGCCTGCTCCAGCGCGGCCACTTTTTGCGGTTCCCAGATGTCGTCCTGGTCGCAGAGGAGCATCAGATCGGCATCGGCCTGGCGCAGCAGGGAAAGGAAGTTCCCCGCAGCCCCCAGATGCCGGCCCTGCTCCGCGGCGGGGCGGAAGCGGGAATCCCTGCGGGACCAGGCGTCCAGAAGCGCCGCGGTTCCGTCCCGGGATCCGTCATCCTGCCAGAGCACTTCAAAATCCTGCCGGGTCTGGCCGGACAGGGAAGCCAGCTGGTCCGGAAGATATTTTTCTCCCTGATAGGCTGCCAGAAGGATCATCGTCTTCACCAGCTGACCCCCCACTTCAGGAAATACTTGCAGACGGAACGGATCTGACGCATGCGGCCCTTCATGGTGCGGGTGTTTTCCCGCGCCCAGCGGTGGGTGACCGTCATATCCGGATGATAAACGATGCTGCCGAGATTCTGCTCCAGAACCCGGCGGGACAGATCGCTGTCCTCCTGATACAGAAAGAAACGGGGATCAAAGCCTTCCAGCTTCTGGAAAACGGAGGTTCTGATCAGCAGGAAGCAGCCGGTGGCGAACTCGACGGGAATGGGGGAGCGGACATCCAGGTCAGCCAGGGTAAAATCCTCCCGCCAGCGGCGGAAAATTCCCCCCAGGGATTCCAGCAGGCCGCCGAGAAGATAGTGCACGGAGATCCTTTTCTTGGGAAGATACTGCTCGGAGCCGTCTTCGTTCAAAACCCGGGGTGTCAGAATGGCAATGTTCGGATGGGCGTCCATGTAGGAAACCATCCGGGGCAGAAGATCCGGTTCGAAGGTGACATCCGGATTCATTATCAGGTGATAGCGGCTTTGCAGATAGGGCAGAACGGCATTGTTGGCCCGCCCGAAGCCGATGTTTCCCTTTTGGGGAAGGATGGTCACCCCGGGAAACTTCCACTGCAGCTTGTCCGCGGTGATTTCCTCCGGGGAATTATCGCTGAGATACACGGCGACCTCGATCCTTGAGTTTTCAAGGCAGCGGAGCGCGTCGAAGACTTCATCGCCGCAGTGATAGAGGACGACACAGGCGGACAGGGGAGAAAGCATGTGAAGACCTCCTTTCTGATTTGCCCGCAGCATATTCTGCGCAGCCCGGCCGCCTGGGAAACCGCCTGGCGGCCGGCGCGAATATAATTATTCTACAATTGAAAGCAGCGTTTGTCCAGAAAAGTATGGAAATTTGACGATAGCGGTGCTATACTCTATCCTGGGACGGAAGGAACCGGTCCCGATGATATTGACGGAAGAAGGTTTTGATTCTGAGTAGATTTGCGGTTTTTGTAGATTTGGAGAACTGCGGCGCCAAGGTGGAAACGCTGAACAGCATCCTGGAGAAGGTAAAGATCCGGGGAGATATCCTGCTGGGCAAGGTTTACGGATATACGGACAAGTTCAGCGACCTGAAGCCCGTTTTGCTGAGCAACACCTTTACGGTGGTGCCCAGCCTGCGGTACGGGATTTCCCAGAAGAACAATGCCGACATCCAGCTGGTAATTGACGCGCTGGAGGTGGCTTACAAGAATGAATTGATTGACAGCTTCTGCATCGTGTCCGGTGACAGCGACTATACTCCGCTGGTCGGCCGGCTGAAGAGCATGGGCAAGTTTGTTCTGGGCATCAGCCGCAGCGAGGCGGCCAGCACGATTTTCATCAATGCCTGCAACGAATTCCAGTTTCTGGAAAGCGTACGCAAGAGCAAGGTAGAGAAGACCAAGAAGCAGCGCCAGACCCCTGCCAATGAGGAAATGGCGGACGAGAGCGAGCTGAACAAGCTGCTGACGACGGTGCTGGAGGAGCACAACGATGAGATGTACGCCAGCGAGCTGAAGGGCGTGCTGCTGCGCCTCCGGCCGGACTTCAACGAGAAGAGCTACGGCTGCGCATCCTTCTACCGGCTGCTGACCAAGCTGGCCCGGCAGTTCGGGGATATAAAGGTGTTCAACGACAATTACAACGTGACGGTGAGCCTGACCAGCGGAGAAAACGGAGAAGCCATTCCTCAGCTGAACAAGGACAACTGGAAGGAAGCATTCCGGGCGCAGATCCAGGCCTACAAGGAAGGCGGATTCGACCGGGTCAATCCTTCCATCCTGAAAGCGGACATCATTACCGCCTATCCGGACTTCAATGAGCGGGCCATCGGCTTCAAACGCTTCAGCGATGTCATGAAACAGCTGGAAAAGGACGGCATTATTGCCATCGAGATGGATGAACAGAAAACGATGCTGATCAAGCTCCTGTAAAGGGAGGAAAGCGGATTGAAATATCTCCGAAGAGGGGTCTGGTATATTGCCAGCCGGCTTTTCCTGATCTGCCTGATCGCCGGAATCGGGATCACCGTGTTTTACTACGCGATGAACCTGAGCAATATTCAGGTCATTCTGAAGGACGGAATGGCGGCCCGGGCGAAGGTGATCATGGGCATGGATGAGGATGAAAATGTCCTGTCACGGTACTTTCAGAGCGCGTGTCTGGCGTCGGATGAGGTTTTGACGGCGGCGCAGAACGGGAATTCCGCGTACAGCGACTATAATGTCCGCGGCATTGACCACCGGCTGAATATGGGCTTTCTGTGGACATGGCCCTGGGATACGGCTGTCAGGCTGAGTATTGACGAAAGCATTCCGCGCATTGACGGGCGCGTCAAGGGCACCCGGGCGGAGGAGGTCATCGCGAAGCGGGGAGCCGGAGCGGTGTATCCGCCTGAATGGCCGGATGCCCAGTACCGGGTGGGCCTGGTCAAGGAAAACGGGCAGTGGAAAATCCGCAGCCTGATGCTGATCAGCGAATAAAAAACAGGGCTGACCGGCGAATAAAATGGATTGACTTTTCCGGGATAAACGGGGTATAATTTCCGGTGGTGAGTCAGTCGTAAATCATACGAATGAAAAGGAGGGAATGTCATGGACGCTGGGAGTAGCAGCGGCACACCGGTCGGGCGAAGACGGCGGAACCGGGATGCCATGGCATTCCTGTTCTGAATAACAGCTGTTGTACCGTGCGGAGCTTCGGGGACGGGCGTTTTTTCATGCCCCTGTTTCCCTGATCTTCCGTTAACCTGACCGCGAGCCGGCTACCCAGGACCGCATTTCAGTGCGGCGAAGGGTTTCCCGAAAGGGATTCCTCATCAGATTATGAAGGAGGAAAGACCGTATGGCGGAGCATAATGTTACTGTAGAAAACACCTTACAGGTTCTGCTCAGTGAAAAAAAGTATACCACCATCCGCGACATTCTGATCACGATGAATCCGGCGGATATTGCCGCCGTTTTTACCGGGGTTGCGAAGGAGCAGCAGCCGCTGCTTTTCCGTCTGCTGCCCAAGGAGCTGGCAGCGGAAAGCTTTGTTGAGATGGAGAGCGAGGATCAGGAAACCCTGATCCGGGGCATCAGCGACAGCGAGCTGAAGCAGGTGATGGACGAGCTGTACGTGGATGACGCGGTGGACATCGTGGAAGAGATGCCGGCCAACGTCGTCCAGCGGATTCTGGCCCAGAGCGATCCCCAGATGCGGAAGGAGATCAACGAGATCCTTCAGTATCCGGAGAATTCAGCCGGTTCAGTCATGACGACGGAATACGTCAGCCTGAATCCCAATATGACCGTCGGGGATGCAATTCTGCGGATCCGCCGGACCGGCGTGGACAAGGAAACCATTTATACCTGCTATGTGCTGAAGAACCGGCTTCTGGTCGGCACGGTTTCGGTGAAGGCCCTGCTGCTTGCGCAGAGCGACATGCAGACGATCGAAAGCGTCATGGATACGGGCGGAAACCTGATTACGGTGACCACCCATACCGACCAGGAAGAAGTTGCCCGGATGATGCGAAAGTACAACCTGCTGGCTATTCCTGTCGTGGACGGGGACAACCGGATGGTCGGAATCGTGACCTTCGACGACGCCATGGACGTCATGGAGGATGAGACCACCGAGGACATGGAAATCATGGCCGGCATGACGCCCAGTGATAAGACCTATCTTCTGTCTTCTCCCTGGGATCTGTTCAGACACCGGATTCCCTGGCTGGCGCTGCTGATGGTTTCCGCCACCTTTACCGGGCTGATTATTACCAGCTTTGAAGAAGCCCTGGCAGCCCAGGTGGCGCTGACCGCGTTTATCCCCATGCTGATGGACACCGGCGGCAATTCCGGATCCCAGAGCTCCGTGACGGTGATCCGCGCCCTGAGCCTGAATGAACTTGAATTCAGGGATCTGCCGAAGGTCATCTGGAAAGAAGTCCGGACCGCGGTGTTGTGCGGCATTGCGCTGGCGGTGCTCTGCTTCGGAAAGATTATGCTGGTGGACCGGCTGATGCTGGGCAATGGGGAAGTGACCGTGATGGTGGCTGCCGTAGTCTGCCTGACCATGGCGGTGACGATTCTCTGCGCCAAGATTGTCGGATGCAGCCTGCCCATGATTGCGAAAAAGCTTGGCTTTGATCCGGCGGTCATGGCCAGCCCGTTCATTACGACCATTGTGGACGCGCTGAGCCTGCTGGTATATTTCGGAATTGCCAAGGCGCTGCTTTCCCTGTAGCGCAGGGCGGGTGACGGGAAGATTTGTGCAGGAAGCGGGGGGCCGAAGTGCCGGTCCCCCGGGTTTATTGTCAGGACCAAAGAACGCAGACGGAGGAGAAGCATGGCATCCAGCACCCGGAAAAACGCGATGTACAATGTGGCCTACCGCCTGTTTTCTGTGCTTTTGCCCCTGGTTACAGCCCCGTATCTTTCCCGGACGGTCGGCCCGGAAGGTGTGGGGCTTTATTCGCGCGCATGGAATATCAGCTACATCTTCTGCCTGGCGGCCATGCTGGGGCTGAATGACTACGGCGTACGGGCGATCGCCCGGACGCGGGATGACCCGAAGGAGCTGAACAGAACCTTTTCCGCCATCTGGCAGATGCAGCTGATGGTGGCGGGCTTTCTGACGGTGTTCTGGCTGGGATATGTGTTTTTCGTCGCCGGGGAGGAGAAGGAAATCGCGTTTCATCTGACGCTGATGAGCGTCAGCTGCCTGGTCAGCTTTGACTGGTGTCTGATGGGGCTGGATATCTTCCGGCCGATCGCCCTGCGGAATACCTTCGTGAAAACGGCTGCCGCGGTCTGCGTCTTCGTGTTTGTGCATGAGAAGAACGATCTGTGGATCTACGGCCTGGTGTGGAGTCTGGCAACGCTGGCGGGGAACCTGAGCTGTCTGCCAAGCCTGCGGGGGAAGGTCCGGTACACCCGGGTTCCGCTGCGGGAGAGCCTGAAGCATCTGGCGCCCTGCGCGGTGCTGTTCATTTCGGTCATGGCGGTGAATGTCTATCGGACCATGGACAAGGTGATGGTCAGCGGCATCGCCGGGCTGGAACAGAACGGGCAGTATGAGAATGCGGAAAAGATCATCTACTGCCTCAGCGGCTTCATTTCCGCCATCGGGACCGTGATGATGCCCAAGATCAGCCACATGCAGAAGCAGGGAAGAATCGGAGAAATCAGGGAGCACATCGGCAGGAGCATGAATCTGATCCTGTGCATGGTCTGCGCCATGGCCTTTGGCGTGGCCGCGGTGGCGGATCGCTTTGCCCCGCTGTTTTACGGAGAGGAATTTGCATATGCCGGCACGCTGATGGCGCCCCTGGCCATGACGCTGATCATGATCGGGTTTGCCAATGTGATCCGGACCCAGTGGGTGCTGCCGCAGGGGCGGGACTCCATCTTCGTCCGGAGCGTTTGCGCCGGGGCGGCAGTCAACCTGGCGGTGAACGCCTGCCTGATTCCCGGCATGAAGAGCATGGGCGCGGTCATCGGAACCCTGATGGCGGAGATGACGGTGCCGACGGTACAGTATCTGCTGCTGCGAAAAGAGCTTCCCTACAGGCGTTATCTCGGATACACGGGCGTCTATATGCTGATCGGCGCCGCCATGCTGCTGTGCGTAAGGGGAGCCGGAAAAATCATACCCTGGGGCGGCTGGGCCGGCCTGGGAGTTCAGGTGCTGGTCGGAATCTCTGTTTACGGGATACTGACGCTTCTCTACTGGAAGCTGTCCGGATTCCGGCCCGGCTCCGGGCTTCTCCGGAAAATATCGGGCGGGCACGGAAAAAAGGCTTGACGTTCACCGGAGAGAGTGATAAAATCCACCTAATTTCATACAAAGGCTGTGACGAAGACGGGACAGCGGGACGCCCCGCAGAGAGCCGGGTATGGTGTGAACCGGCGGGCTGAAGCTTCATCCTATCCCTTCCGAGCCGGAAAGCCGAAAGGTTTTGTCCCAGTAGGTTTTCCCGTGAATGCTGCGTCAACGCATAGGGCATGAATGTGCCTGAAGTGGCGTGCCTGGCACGCAATTTGAGTGGTACCGCGAGTCTGAAGACCCGTCTCAAAGCTGAGACGGGTCTTTTTATTCGGATGCCGGCAGGGATCAACCGCCCCTGGCCTGCCGGACAATCCCCGGGGCAGACAGAATGAAAAGGAGAAAGGGACCATGCAGACTCAGACCGACCTCAGTCAGCTCAGCGCCATCGCTTCCCGCGTCCGGGAAATGCGTGAAATCATGGGATGGACCCAGGAAGAAATGGCGGAAAAGACGGAAGTTTCCCTGGAGGATTACCTGCGCTATGAAGCGGGCCGGACGGACATGCCTTTTACCTTTATCTACAAGTCCGCGCAGGCCTTCAACATGGAGCTGACGGAGCTGCTGGAAGGTCATAACGCCTTCCTGTCCTCCTATACAGTTACCCGCCGGGAAAAAGGAGAGTCCACCGCCCGGGAGGAAGGAATCGCCATCTCCAACCTGGCGCCGAAATTCAAGGACAAAAAAGCGGAGCCCTACTGGGTTCGCTATGAGTATTCCGAAAAACAGCAGAATGAGCCGATTCATCTGACCACGCACCACGGGCAGGAGTTTGACCTGATCCTGCAGGGCAGCCTGAAGGTGCAGGTCGGCGACCATACAGAGATTCTGCATGAGGGCGACAGTATCTATTACAACTCTTCTCTGCCCCATGGAATGATCGCGGTGGACGGGAAGGACTGCGTATTCTGCGCGATTATCCTCCCCGGCGAGCCGGAAGAGGAAAAGCAGGAAACCGCTGTGCTGCCGCAGATCCGGCAGGAGACGCACCTGATCGCGGAAAAGTTTGTCGAGACCGTGGAGGACGAACAGGGCCGGCTGCAGAAGATTCAGTTCCGGAACACGGAGACCTTCAACTTCGGCTTCGATATCGTGGACGAGATTGCCCGGGCCTATCCGGACAAGCTGGCCATGCTCTATGTGGACAGGAACCACCGGGAGCAGCGCTTCACTTTCAAGGAGATCAAGGACGCGTCCAACCAGGCCGCCAACTACTTCACTTCCCTGGGCATTCAGCGCGGGGACCGGGTCATGCTGGTGCTGAAGCGGCATTACCAGTTCTGGTTCTCCATGGTAGCCCTGCACAAGCTGGGCGCTATCGCCATCCCGGCTACCAACCAGCTGAAGGAGCACGACTTTGAATACCGGTTCAACGCGGCGGGCGTGAAGGCTATCGTCTGCACCGGGGACGGGGATACCGCCGAGATTGCGGAAAGGGCGGCGGCCAAATGCCCAAGCGTGAAAACCCTGATCATGGTCAACGGCACCCGGGAGGGGTGGCATGATTTCAACGCGGAATATCCGCTGTTTACCCGCCGCTTCCGCCGTCAGCCCGACAGCTCCTGCGGCGATGATACGGCCCTCATGTTCTTCACCTCCGGCACCACCGGCAACCCCAAGATGGCCGCCCACAAGCATACCTATGCCCT
>ODAI012621857.1_pt1 | contig 10134 bp, 8 predicted proteins | sample 1539321 | NCBI WGS metagenome assembly ODAI01 (sample SAMN02144231, study PRJEB22623) | gut metagenome | biome: sheep rumen | host: Ovis aries | place: New Zealand | reverse complement strand
GGGAGTGGGTGCCTTCGAACAGCATGTCCGTCAGCTCGCCGATGTTGTTGATCTTACCGACGGTAGTGATCGCGTAAGTGCCGTGATGGGATCTCACGATCAGCGGCTGCGGTTCATAGTCGCTGATGCAGCCGATTCCGAGATGCCCCTTCATCTTATCGAGGTCCTTCTCAAACTTGGGCCTGAAGTTGGTACTCTCGATATTGTGAATCGCGCGGTCAAACCCCTTTGCAGAGTCATATACAGCCATACCGGCACGTCTGGTTCCTAAATGGGAGTGATAATCTGTACCGTAAAACACGTCAAAAACTACATCTTCCCGCAGCGCAGCGCCAAAAAAACCACCCATGGAGCCTCCTTATCCTTTGTAGATCCATCTTTAATTACATTAAGCTACGCTAATATTACCATTAGCGGCTGATTTTTGTAATCCGAGGGAATTCACTAAAAGCAAGGATGTTCACGGATGGTTTTGGTCAAAATAGACAAACCTGATCTTGTCAATTTGGCTATTCTATTGATTCTCAGGCCGGGTGATAAAATAGAGGATGTCGCGGTAAACGGTCTCGCGGTCCGTCTCATTGAGGATCTCGTGCCGCATATGAGGGTAGAGCTTCATACGCGCGCCGGTAAGACCGAGGCTCTGATACTTTTTGAGGAGCCAGGCGGGTCCCTTTCCCATGCGTCCCACGGGGTCGTCTTCTCCCGCTATGATCAGAACTCTCTCTCCGGGCGAGATGGCCTCCATCTCCTTCTTGTCCCAGATCCTGGAGAGCCCCTTCATAAATTCCTTCCAGAAGCCGCCTGTGTTGTAGTGCCCGCACCAGGGATCCTCTATATAGGCCTTTACATTGTCCTCATTGTAGGAGAGCCAATCGTACTCCGTCCTGCGGTCCTTGACAGCTTTGGCAAAGCTTCCGATCCCCATGTTCTGCAGCGTGGGATTGGGCTGATACCAGTTATGGTCGTGAACGAGGGTCCTCGCCAGCCTGTATCCGGTCTTCATAAGCCGGGCCTGTCCTCCGTTGGTGCCGCACAGAATAAGGCCGGCCGTGCAGTTGTGGTATCTTTCCATGAAAGACTGCACCATAAAGGATCCCATGGAGTGCCCCAGGAGGAAGGTGGGCAGCTTGTTGGAGGAGGCCAGTTTCACCATCCCCCGGATCGCCGTCACGTTCTTCCGGAAGGCATTCTCCGGCCATCTCTCCTGCAGTTCCACCGAGGGAGCGTTGAGTCCCTGCCCGAAGGCGTCGAGGCACCAGACGCTCACGTGGTGCTCGTTCATCCATTCCGCGAAGGGAGCGTAGCGCGATGCGTGCTCGTTCATGCCGGTAATGATCGTCAGATTGTTCTGCGGTTCCGCGGCCGCCCAGTGCCATCCCTTTAACGTCTCTCCGCTCCTGATCCTGATCTCAAAAATCTCTGCCATATCCCTCACCTGTCTTCACTTTCCGCAGCGCCGGCGGCTCCTGCACGGGCCGCCGTCACACGGCTGCCGCGGTCACTTGCTTGACCATACTACAACGCGCACATGCGGAGAGAACTCTCCGCTGTGCGCGCTTAACGTCCGTTCTTACTCTTCCGAAGCTGCCGGCACTTCCGCCGCCGCCTCATTGGCCACTTCCACGAGTGCGGAAGCCGCTGCCTCTCTCTCTTCCTCTGCTGCTCTGGCTTTCTCGAGAGCCGCCTCTTTCTCAGCCTGCAGTTTCGCAGCCTTCTCGCTCTCGCGGGCCGCTTTCTCGGCCTTCACGATCTTGCGGCAGTCTCCGCAGATCGTCGGGATGTGCTCCCAGCACTTGTTGATCCGGAAGGTCTTGCCGCACTTGGCGCAGGTCCTGTCCTCCCAGTTCTCCTTGTCCTTGTCAAAGCAGTCCTTGCAGAGGTTGGGAATATGCTTCCACTCAACGTTATATCGAATAGGTACTCCGCAGATCCTGCAGGGCTTTTCCTTCCACTTGGCCTGTTCCCTGGCGTTCTCCTCCTTGAGATACTCCAGTCTCGCGTTAAAGCTGTCCCAGGCCTCCTGCACCTTGTCTCTGAGAACCTTCTGGCTGTCCAGCGCCTTGTTGAAAGCGGCGCGGGCTTCATCCAGTTCCGAGAAACAGGCCTTTTTGGACTCATAGATTTCCGTCAGCTTCTCCTGCATCGACTGTGCCAGTGAGCGGTGCTCGTCAGCCGCGTCGCGGTCTCCTCCCGCGCGCTCTGTGCGCATAGCATTGTACTCAGTGTCGATTCCCTTCTTCAGTTCCGCGATCTTCGCATTAAATGTCTGAATCCTGCTGCCAGTTTCATTTAAACGCGCCTTGGTCTCGTCTGTAATTTTCTTTGCTGCTGCATATGCAGATCTTGCACTGCTGAGTGCCTCGCCAAGGCGTGACAACTCCGGATCTTTCCCAGACATGTTTCCAAACCTCCTGTACCCAATGATCAATAACCGAGTCTGTTCAGACTCTCACCTATTTATTATATTTCACAATTTATAAGTGTAAATATAAAAACGTAAATAATTCATTCACCTGTTCAAAAAACAGACCAATCCGATCCCGTCTTTTTGCAGTCAGACGCCCCGCAGGATCGTCTCTATTTTGTCGGCGCCGCCTTCGTCCAGTTTCAGGATCAGAGTGACTTCCTTTGTTCTTTCGTTCACCGACTGGTGAAGGGGCGGCAGAAGCTCCGCGCCCACAGCCAGATAGAGGAGCTGACAGACGACCGACTCGGAGGCGGTCCACTCGATCTTCTCCCCGTACGCGTTTCTCCGCGTCCGGATCATATCGACGGGATATGTGACCGGATATGTGCGCTGGCTCCTGTTCTCGCCGCGCAGATGGAACATCTCCAGCTGGCCCAGCATAAAGCGCAGGATCTCTCCCACCTGCTCGCTGTAGATCCGCTCCGAGCTGAGCGCCACGTCCTTAAAGCGAAGCTTGACCGGCTTTTCGTCTCCCAGAAGCCGGACGACGACAGTTCCGTCCTCCCCCGCTGCGACCGCATCCGTATTCTCTATGCCGGTCGTGCAGTAGCGGAACAGTTTCCTGACGTTCTGCTCATTCAGCTCCCAGTGGTTCTTTTTCTGCTTCTGGTGGTATTCGTCGAACACTCTGGCATAGGCGCCCCAGTTGTCCTCGGCGCTTCTGCGGCTGTCGCGGTTTCTTCCGTACTCTCTGACCGAGCTTGTCAGAAGCTCCTCGATGTAGCCGTATCTCTGCTTGTCATCCCTGCTGATCCGGCCCAGGATCATATCGACCCTCTTGCGCAGGCCGTCATTGGGATAAAAGAGAATATTCTTGAAGACCACCGCAAAGCGGAGCGCGCTCTCCGGCTCCATGCCCGAGACAGCTGCGATAAACAGAAGAAACCGCTCGCACTGCATCTGGCTCAGGTGCCGCAGATACCTGCAGGGATGATCCGTGAAGCTCTCGTCCTCCATGATCCGGTCGTAGGACCTGAATTCCTGTCCGAAGCCCTCGCTCCGGTTCTCTCCCTCCAGTTCGCTCAGGGCGGCAAAATAGTTTCTGTATCCCGCTACAGCCCTGCTCCTGAGTCCGCCGTAATTGAACTTCCAGGAAACCGCCGCCTTTTCAAAGAAATCTCTCAGGGCCGCGATCTCCCCCGAAGTGCCCGCGGCTTTAAAGCCTCCGATCCTGTGCATGACCTGCCGGGCGCCGTCGTTGGAGGGATTCTCCAGCCAGGTCAGCGCCGCCTGGGCGAATACAGCCGAATCGTGTTCGTCTCTGCCGTTGAGGGCGCAGCAGAAATCGATAAACCTTTCCTGTCCGCTCCTGTCCATGTCGCTAAGAGCGCTGATCGGGTCCTCGACGAACCCCGCTTCCTCCAGTATATCCGCGAAAGGCCGCAGGTCGTCCGGAATGACGTTTTGCGCGATCACATGACCGTATGCCTCTTCATATAAGGCCCAGTCCGCCTTGATCGTATTCCTGCACTTCTTGTAATTGTATCTCCAGATGGAGACCAGGTCCCAGATATCCTGCTCGACCGTGTACCTTCGCTCCTCGCCGCTTTGGCAATTCCATCCGAAGAAGGAGTCCATCTCCGTGGCGTTCTCCTGCGCGGGGTCCATGAGCCATCTGACGATCAGGAACGCGGCCAGCGCGGCGTTTTCAGGGGAGCTGGAGGAGGCGTGGAGCATGGTCAGAAAATGAATGCTCTGCTCGCGTTTCATCTGCTGCTGCAAAAAGCCCAGCGGATCGTTCTGGAACTGCGGGATATTGAGGACCGCCTCGTCCAGGTACAGATCCGGCACAGCCGGCTCCTGTCCGTCCTCGGGGAGATTTCTGAAGTACTCCCCGTACTCCTCCCACTTCTCGCAGACGGCCTTTCTGCAGCCGTTCTGGTTCGTGTGCCACATGTAAGCCGCCGATCTGAGATAGTCGTTGAAAAAAGCTCTTCTCTTTACGTCGTCCTTGAAGTCGCGGCTGTCCATATCCATGTGGACCATCAGCGTCAGAGTCTGGATCTCAGGATCCTCCGGATATTTCACATAGGTATTGAGAAGATTGCCGAAATCCCTGACAAACTCCCTGCAGCTCTTTTCGTTTCTGACGGCGACCGACGTCCCCGCCGCGTGCTCGTATTCGTAGATCGATTCCGCGAGGAGCGCAATAAAATGAAGCCTCTCCTCCTCTCTCATGCCAAGAAGATAGCTCACAGGGTTCTCTCTGAATTTGCGGTCTCCCAGACGGATATCGTAGAGCTTGACTTCCTCGGGAATGTCCTCCTGCGCCCTGACGGCGGCGATCCAGCGGGCCCTGTACACGGACGCGGCCTCCTGCCATTCTCTGCGGCAGAGAAGCTGATTGTCCCTGAAGAACTGCCCCGTCACCCGGTAGCGGTCGTTGAAAAAGTCCGTGACCTCCTGCATGGAGCGGAAGTTCCGGCCCGCGATCCATGTGTTGAGCATGCGGACAGAGAGATCCGAGCGGCGCACCAGATATTCATTGACAGCCAGAATATAGTCCGTCTCAAAATAGTCCTCCGAGCCGTTCTCGATCGCGATCAGGGCCTCCAGAAAGATCAGAAGCCACAGCCTGTCCCGGAGGGGCGCCCTGCTGAGATAGAAGGTGGGGGAATCCATGAATTCTTCACTGTTCTGAGCTGTTCCGGAGAGAAGCGCGAAGCATCTCTTCTCCGTTTGTTTCAAATGCAGATCATCCATACTTTCGTCCAGTCCCTTAAAGAGCCGGAGCCGGCGCCGCGCGGGGCGGCTCCCGGCTTTCCTTTTAATGTATCTCGTTCAGATCATAAGGTGTCAGCTGATAGACGTAATAGTTGAGCCAGTTGCTGTAAAGGAGATAGCTGTGCGCTCTCCACTCCAGGAGCGGCTTGTTGTCCGGGTTATCGTCCGGGAAGTAATTGACAGGGACCGCGATATCAAGCCCCTTCCTGACGTCCCTCATGTACTCGTCCCTCAGCGTGTTGCGGTCATATTCCGCATGTCCCATAATGAAGATCTTTCTTCCGTCCTTGGACATGCAGAGAAGGACGCCGGCCTCCTCGGATTCGGCCAGGATCCTGAGATCGCGGCAGCCGTGGATCGTCCTGGCGGGCACCTCGGTATAGCGGCTGTGCGGGATCAGGAAGTAGTCGTCGAAGCCCCTGACCAGAGGCTCTTTTCTGTGACGTACCTTGTGGGAATATACGCCGAAGAGCTTTTGCGGCAGGAGGCGCTTCTTGAGTCCGTAGTGATAATAGAGCCCGGCCTGCGCTCCCCAGCAGATATGAAATGTGCTGAACACGTTGGTCTTGCTCCAGGCAAACACCTCGCAGAGCTCCGGCCAGTAGTCCACTTCCTCGTACTCCATCTTCTCCACGGGAGCTCCCGTGATGATCAGGCCGTCGAAGCGCTGGTCCTTGAGTTCTTCGAATGTATAGTAGAATTTCTGCAGGTGCGACATAGGCGTGTTGAGAGATCTGTGGGAACTCATCCTCATGAATGTCACGTCGATCTGCAGCGGCGTATTGGAGAGCATCCGCAGAAGCTGGAGCTCTGTCTCCTCCTTCTTGGGCATCAGATTGAGAATACAGAGCTGCAGAGGACGGATATCCTGATGCACGGCTCTGTTTTCGTCGACGACGAACAGGTTCTCGTTTTCCAGTATCTCCTTTACCGGCAGATCATTCTGTATTTTGATAGGCATATACTTGTTCCTCCGTGATTATTCTGTCTCACCTGTCATGACCAGAAAATCCTCTTCCGACAGGATCGGGATGCCGAGCTCCCTGGCCTTTTTGTTCTTGGATGAACCCGAAGTCACGTCATTGTTGATCAGATAGTCCGTTTTGGAAGAGACGCTTCCCGCGGCCTTTCCTCCCAGACGGACGATAAAGTTCTTCAGCTCGTCCCTGTTTGCGAACCGGTTCACCTTGCCGGTGATGACAAAGACCTTGCCGGCCAGCGGCTGCGGCCGGTCCTCCCTGCTCTCCCGGATCAGATTGAGCTCTGCGGCCAGCGCGTCCAGAGAGGCCGCGTTCCCAGCATCCTGAAGGTAACTCCGGATGTTGCGGGCCAGGACCGGTCCGATCCCCTCCACCGATGCAAGTGTCTCCTCGTCCGCCTCCCGGATCTTTGAAAGGTCATCGTCAAAGCTTGCGCAGAGAAGTCTGGCGCCGGCTGTTCCGATGCCGGGGATCCCGACGGCGGACAGCACCCTGGAAAGCGTCGTCTCCCTCGATCTGTCTATGGCTTCGAGAAGGCGGTCACAGGATCTGCGCCCCATTCCCTCCAGATTCTCGATCACGTCCCTTTTCTCTTTCAGATGGTAAATATCTGCGAACCTGTGGATCAGGCCGGCCGCGATCAGCTTCTCCAGCGTCATTTCCGACAGGCCGTCTATGTTCATGGCTCCCCGGCTCACGAAGAGGGAGAAGGCCTTGATCTTCTTGGCAGTGCAGTCCGGGTTTTCGCAGATCAGCACTTCTGTGTCATTGTCCCTGCGGATCTTCGTTCTCTGCCCGCAGACAGGACATACCTCCGGGATCGGGAGCGTCCCGGAGCCCGTAAGGTTCTCCGCGATCTGCGGTATGATCATATTGGCCTTGTAGACCGTGATCCTGTCTCCGATCCCCAGTTTTAATTCCTTCACTATACTAATATTGTGGACGGACGCCCTTCTGACAGTCGTCCCCTCCAGTTCCACGGGATCGAAAACCGCCACGGGGTTGATCAGTCCTGTGCGGCTGGCACTCCACTCCACATCCGTCAGCGTAGTCTCCATGATCTCGTCGGCCCACTTGAAGGCGATCGAATTTCTGGGGAACTTGGCGGTGGTGCCCAGCGACTCCCCGTAGGCGATGTCATCCAGCGTCAGGACCAGTCCGTCGGAGGGAATGTCGTAGTGCGCGATCTTCTGTTCGAATTCGTCCACCTTTTCCGCCACGTTTTCCGGCGTCACGCGGACATAGTCCACTGTCTCGAAGCCCTGGTCCTTCATAAACCGCATCTGGCTCTCTCTCGAATTGTCAAAAGACAGTTTTCCCGCCGATACAAGCGAAAACGCGTAGAAGCGCACTCTGCGCTTTCTCGTGATCTCGTTGTTGAGCTGCCGGACGCTGCCGCTGCACAGATTTCTGGGGTTCTTGTAGCGCACATCGCTCAGATTTCCCGCGGCGACGGCCTCCGCCTCCAGCTGCGCGTTGATCTCTTCAAAGTCCGAATAGCGGATGACCGCTTCACCCCTGAGCACGATCGTCTCCCGGGAGGGGATCCGCACAGGGAGATTCATAAAAGCTCTCGCGTTGTCCGTGACCACTTCTCCGATCTCGCCGTTTCCCCGGGTCACAGCCTTCTGCAGCATGCCGCCCTCGTAGGTCAGCACAACCGTGAGGCCGTCCAGCTTCCAGGACAGAAGGCCCTCGTGGCCTCCCAGCCATTCCGCCAGCGCGGCGCGGTCCTTGGTCTTATCCAGAGAGAGCATGGGACTGGCGTGCCGCTCCTTGGGGAGCTCGTCCGCCGCCGTATAGCCGACATGGACCGTAGGCGAACCGGCCAGCACGATCCCGGTCTTCTTCTCGAGGTCCGCCAGCTCGTCGTAGAGCCTGTCGTACTCGAAATTGCTCATGATCTCGGTGTCCTTATTATAATAGGCCTCCGAGGCCCGGCCCAGCAGCTCTGTGAGCTCCTTCATGCGCTTATATACAGCGGCATCCGTGCCGCTTTGCGGTCCGTCCGCCGCGATCCTGCTCTCGTTCTCACTTAGCTGCATACTGCACCTGCTCCTTTACCACGGGCTGTTCCTCCACGCATCAGGCGCGTTCCTTCCCGGACGCGATCCTGTAGAGCTCTCTCAGCTCTTCTCCGCTTATGATCCTCTGCTCTCCCGGCTTCATGGATCCCAGCTCAATATTGAGGACTCTCACTCTCTTGAGTCTCTTGACTTCATTGCCGACCGCCCTGCACATCCTCCGGATCTGCCGGTTGAGGCCCTGGGTCAGCACGATCCGGAAAGTATGGTCTCCCAGCCTCTCGACCCTGCAGGGGCGGGTAGTGACGCCCAGGTCCCTCAGCCAGATCCCTTTCCTGAAGCGCTCCAGATCGGCGTCGCGGATCCGGCTCCTGACGCGGACGATATATTCCTTCTCATGTCCGTTGGCGCCCCTCATCATGTCCTCGATGAGCTTTCCGTCGTTGGTCATTAGAAGAAGCCCTTCCGAATCCCTGTCCAGCCTTCCGGCATAAGTCAGTCTTACAGGAAATGAAAAGGCTTCCTTGAGCGTTTTGTCAGCATGTCTGTCCTTCTCGGTGCATGTGACACCGACCGGTTTATAATAGGCGGCCACCACCTTGCTCTGCGCGCCGCCAAGCGGTCTGCCGTCCACGGTGACCTGCTCCGTCCCCCGGATGCGCATTCCGGGGACAGCCCTCTCACCGTCCACATATACTCTTCCCGCCTCGATCATGCGGTCCGCTTCTCTCCGGGAGCAGATCCCGCACGAGGCGATATACTGGTTCAGCCGGCTCCCCGGCGTATCTTCTCTCATCAGCTGTACAGCTCCGCGATCTGTTGAACAGCCCTGCTCCTTAATATGCAGCTGCTGTGCTCCTTCATGTAGGCCAGCGTCTTGTCGCTGCAGGAGACCATCTTCCCGAACTCGTTGACGCGCAGGGTCATGGCGTCGAACCGCTCGTCCGCATCCGTGCCCCTCTCGAGGACCAGATAATAGTGTCCTGTCTCTTTGACAAAATAGACCGAAGACCGCAGTCCCGGCGTGCCCGCCAGAATGCGGCTGCAGGCCGCCATATCTCTGATCGATGAGAACTGATAGAGATAAATGCCGGATTCCGCCAGATTCCACTTTTCTGCAGTCCGGTTTTTCTGCGGAGCGGCTGCCTTCTCCCTGCCGGAAGCGGACGCCGCGCTCTCCTCTTTCATCTTACTGATCTTGCCGGATTCCACGGGATCCTGAGAGATCGTAAGACTCACGGAGCGGTCGGGAAGGACCGACAGACGCATGGACGTATAATCGTTCTTAATATTGAGATTCACGGAACGGGCCGCCTTGAGAATGATGCCTCTTATAAATTCCACGGCATTCTTCTTGCGGTCAAACAGGTCATCCAGATCGATGCCGTTCTTCTTGAGGTCGTCCTGCGTGATGATGCAGTTTATGGTCGTATCGTTGATCTTCCTGATCTTCAAAGTTTTCCTCCGTTTGAGAATATATTATTCTTCTGATTTACCATTATACAACACTGCTTCACGAATCAAAATAGTATAAATGATGCAAATTTCGGACAGTTGACGGAAATCGAAGGCTGCCGGGCTGCATTTCCGCCGCCCGGAATCAAAAAAAGCGCCATGCAACCGCACAGCGCCTTTTCCATTCATGTGATTAATTGTCAGCTGCTCTTTACTTCGCAGCGGCACCTGCCTGAGCCATAACTTCCTCAGCAAAGTTGTCCTGCTTCTTCTCGATGCCTTCGCCGGTCTCGAAACGAACGAACTCTTTGATGGTGATCTTGGTTCCGTTGGCCTTGCCGACCTGGTCAAGATACTGGCCGACAGTCTGCTTGCCGTCCTCAGCGCGGACATAGACCTGGTCGAGGAGGCAGATTTCCTTGAACTCTTTGTTCAGTCTGCCGATGAGCATCTTCTCGATGATGTTCTGAGGTTTTCTCTT
>ODAI010242565.1_pt1 | contig 10134 bp, 9 predicted proteins | sample 1539321 | NCBI WGS metagenome assembly ODAI01 (sample SAMN02144231, study PRJEB22623) | gut metagenome | biome: sheep rumen | host: Ovis aries | place: New Zealand | reverse complement strand
CTGATTTTGAAAACTTTGGAAAGCCTGCAAAAATAGTGAAACTTTTTGGCGGTAAAGAGCAGTATGAACATGCAGTTAAGGATTTGGAAGATACCATATATGAAATGGAGATGGCATAATGGATTATGATACATTCAAAATACGAAACAAACTATTCTATGGTTGAAAAGGTATCGTTAGGAAGGCTTCTTCGAGAATTGCATGATATGGATGAGGGAGTGGGATGTGCAAGTATTGAGCAAGCAGATTATGAATTGTTAGATCAAATTAGAGAAATACGTAATTATTGGTGTCATCAGTGCTACTTGGATTTTCATTATGAGGAGAATCCTAAAAAACACGAAGAGAAGTTTCAAGTAGTTGCAAGAAGACTTCATTATGATGAATTAAGGGTATATGATCTATACGTAAAGATTGAGAAACTACGTAAAAGTGTAGTAAAAAGACATAGTAAGAGAGGATAATAAATATATGCCGATGCAGTCAGGTTTTATAAAAAGAATAAGAGACATCATGCGTATGGATGCCGGTATTAACGGTGATGCGCAGCGTATTGAGCAGATGGTATGGATGCTCTTTCTGAAGGTATATGATGCCAAGGAAGATGACTGGGAACTGAACGAGGATAACTATACATCCATCATCCCCGATGAATGTAGATGGCGTAATTGGGCGCAGGCAGATGATAATGGTCATGCTATGACCGGAGATAAGTTACTTAACTTCGTAAACAATACTCTTTTCCCGACATTAAAGGAATTACCAGTAACACCGGATACTCCTGTAAAGAAGGCTATTGTAAAGTCTACCTTTGAGGATGCCAACAACTATATGAAAGACGGTGTATATCTTCGTCAGGTTATAGATATTATTGATGAGATCGAGTTTGATGATGTAAAGGAAAGCCATGCATTTGGCTTCGTATATGAAGAAATCCTACGTGACTTACAGGCTGCTGGATCTTCCGGTGAGTTCTATACTCCCCGTGCCGTAACAGACTTTATGGCTCTTATGATACAGCCGAAGCTTGGTGAAAAGATGGCTGACTTTGCTTGTGGTACAGGTGGATTTATCACATCATGGCTCGGACAACTTCAGAAACAGGTAAAGGACACAACCTCACAGAAACTGTTTGATGATAGTATCTATGGTATCGAGAAGAAACCATTTCCATATCTTCTCTGTGTCACTAATATGCTCCTACATGATATCGAAGTACCGAATATCTATCACATGAATTCTCTGAAGCATAATCTTCTTGATTATACAGATGATGATAAGTTTGATGTTATTCTGATGAATCCGCCATACGGTGGTCATGAGGATAAGTCCATTCAGGGCTTCTTCCCAGATGATCTTGCATCATCAGAGACAGCAGATCTTTTTATGTCTGTAATTATGTATCGTCTGAAGAAGAACGGTAGAGCTGCGGTCGTTGTTCCAGATGGATTCCTATTCGGACTTGATAATGCCAAGGTAGCAATAAAGACCAAGCTGCTTACTGAGTTTAACCTGCATACGGTTATCAGATTACCGGGATCCGTATTCAGTCCGTATACATCTATATCAACCAATCTTTTGTTTTTTGATAACAAGGAGCCTTCGGGTGATGTTTGGTTCTATAGAGTTGATATGCCTTCTGACAGAAAGCATTTCTCAAAAACGAAGCCGATGGAGCTGAAACATTTTGATGATGCAATAGCTTGGTGGAAAGATAGAAAAGAGATAGAACTGGAAGATGGACCGAAAGCCAAGAAGTATTCGACAGATTATCTTTTGAACGATCAGGGATGTAATATTGATCTTTGTGGATATCCACATGAAGAGGAAGAGGTGTTGGATCCTCTTGATACGATCAGGAATTATCAGGAAAAGAGGGCAACCCTTAATGCTGAGATAGATAAGGTTCTTGCTGAACTTGAAGCATTACTTCCGGGAGGTGTTGAAGAATGACACCAGAACAGTTAAAAGCAAGTGTTCTTCAGATGGCAATTCAAGGAAAACTTGTTGAACAACGGAGCGAAGAAGGAAGTGCTGATAAACTGATTGAGCATATTCGGTCTGTAAAGAATGAAAAAATCAACAAGGGCGAACTGAAGGCTGAAAAACCTCTTCCAGAAATTAAAGGAGAAGAAATTCCTTTTGATATACCAGATAGTTGGAGATGGATTCGGTTGGGAGATTATTGCGAAAAAGTTACTGACCAAGTGGCGAGTGGTAGTTTTGCATCATTAAGGGATAATGTTCCATCGCTTAAAGAACCCGATTATGCAATTATGGTGAAGACTGCGGATTTTGCAAACGGTTTTTCTGCCAATCTAACATATACAACAGAGCATGGGTATCATTTTTTGGAAAACTCCAATCTCTTTGGTGGGGAACTTATTCTAAGTAATATAGGATCTATTGGAAAATGTTTTATCGTGCCAAATCTTGGAACTAAAATGACATTGGCACCTAATGCCATCATGTTAAGGCTTGTAGATAATTCATACAGAGATTTTTTGTATCATTTCATACTCTCTTCGCAGGGTTATAAGGAACTGATAGAGATTTCTTCTGGAACAACAATGAAGAAATATAATAAAACTGATTTAAAGAACATCCTTTTGCCTGTACCACCTCTTGAAGAACAGCACCGCATCGTTGCCAAGATAGAGGAACTTCTTCCGTATGTTGACCGCTATGCCGAGGCTTATGAGAAGTTGGAACAGCTTAATGCCAAGTTCCCGGAGGATATGAAGAAGTCTATCCTGCAATATGCTATTCAAGGCAAGCTGGTGGAGCAGAGACCGGAAGAAGGAACGGCTGAAGAACTTTATAAGCAGATACAAGATGAAAAGCAGAGGCTGATTAAAGAAGGAAAGATAAAGAAAGAGAAGCCTTTAGCAGATATTACAGAGGATGAAATTCCGTTTGATATACCTGAAAGCTGGAAATGGGTAAGGGTATGTTCAGTTGGAGTAACACAAACCGGAAACACCCCCAAAAAATCTCATCCGGAGTATTTTGGAAATTATATTCCGTTTTTGGGTCCTGGGGATATTCAAAATGGAAATGTTGACTATGATAATCAAGGACTTTCTGAAGAAGGAAAAGAATATGGTCGTGTTACTCCGGCAGATTCTGTATTACAAGTATGTATAGGCGGTAGTATAGGAAAATGTGCGTTGGTTGACAGAGAAGTAACATTTAACCAGCAAATCAATTCTATCTATCCTTTAATATCTGATAGCAAGTATGTTTATTATGTTTTAGATAGCTATTATTTTAAGGACTATATGAAGGAAAACTCAGGAGGAACAGCAACACCTATTATTAACAGAGGGCTGTGGGATGCGATAGTCATACCGTTACCACCGCTTCAAGAGCAGCATCGTATCGTTGCTAAGATAGAGGAACTACTTCCATATTGTGACAGGCTGGTGAAGTAAATGTCAAAACGTAAACAGGGTGAGCAGGAAGCCGTTACAATCTTAGAAAGACTTGGTATTGAAATAGATAAGGATTATTACGACGATAATAGTCAACAAAGTATGCCCGATATCAGATACTTAGATGGCCGATATATTGAAGTGACACATACACTTCATAATAATGCAATACCCAAAGGTGGTAATAAGTATAATCAATTACGGGATGGTGAGGATTGGGATGATCATTTTCAAAGACATCTGGACGTGGAAAGAAGATGTCATCAAGCGTTAGATAGAATTCGTAATTGTAATTATGAAAGAGATGATATGGGGAATTTAACTGAGGCTGGATTGGTTCAATATAAGCAAGATGCAAAACTTGTAAAGGATCACCTAGGATATGATTATATGGAAAGGGATATCACTAAAAAACATTCTGAGTTTAATTGTGATTGTCCTTCTATTAATCATTCTGTGGATAATATATTAAAAGAAATATCTGAAGATAAGGCGAAGAAATATCCTGATGGTAAAACTGATTTGTTTATTTATGCTACATCTGATGAGTTTCGCTTGATGAAGGATTTATTATCTCAAGTAAATCGCAATATTTATGCAAATGGTTTTTTGTATCGCATTTTACAATCGCCGTTCCCTAAAGTATATGTATGCGAGTGGGATTTTCAAAGACAGGAGTATAACACTGTAGCCACACAATTGGTATTATTTTATAAGTGTGATGATGGGGTAAAGTGGGAATGGTATAATGTGTAATTTATGATTAATAGGAGGTGAAATATTTGATATATACAGATGTAGAACTTAAAGAAAAAATATATGCGATGTTGAAAGGCTTTGAAACTGAAGTTGTGGAGTTTAAGGAAGCAAATAATAGTTATTCTTTCAAAGATATTGGCAAATATTTTTCTGCTCTTGGAAATGAAGCAAATATTAGAGGTAAGTCGGAAGGTTGGCTTATATTTGGTATTACTAATAAGGGAGAATTCAAAAGCACCGATTATCGTAAAAGCGGAAATCTTCAATCTTTGAAAAAAGAAATCGTTTCTGGCACAAATGAAAGGTTAACTTTTCTTGATATTTATGAATTGACTATGGAGAAATGTCGTATTGTGGCTTTTCAGATTCCGCCTGCTTTGCCTGGTATTCCAACGACATGGAATGGTGCTGCATGGGCGAGGGAACATGAATCATTAGTGCCGCTTCCGATGAATAAGGTGGATTTGATTCGTAGTCAGATTGGAATGGATTGGTCAAAAGAAATCGTAAATGATGCGACAATAGAAGACTTAGATCCAGAAGCGGTGGCATATGCAAGAAAGATGTTTTCACAGAAGCAAGATAACCGAAAACAAGTCAAAGAAATTTTGTCAGGTTTTTCTGATATTGAGGTGTTAAACAAAGCAGGAATTTGCTTTAAGGGGAAGATTACAAGAACTGCCTTGCTACTCCTTGGAAAGAAGGAATCGGCATTCTATTTTGATGGGTTTACACCTAGGATTACTTGGACACTTTATAATGCGGATAAGACGGTGAAAGCATATGAACACTTTGATATGCCATTTTTGTTGGCGGTGGATAAGGTTTATGCTAAAATTAGAAATGAAAAATATAGATATATTACAGAGCAACAGACGCTGTTTCCAGAAGAGGTTCAACAGTATGACGCCGATCTTATAAAAGAGGTTATCAATAACTGTATTGCACATTCGGATTATCGGAGACATGGAAAAATTAATGTTGAAGAATTCGAAGACCATCTGACTTTTATAAATGAAGGCACATTTATTCCGGAGACAATTGAGAAGGCGTTAGAGCCTGGTTATAAACCGCCTTATTACAGAAATGCTTTTCTGTGTAACGCCATGATGAATATGTATATGATTGATACAAATTCTATGGGGATTCCTATGATTTACAATATTCTGAAGAAAAGGTGCTTTCCTCTTCCGTCTTATGATCTGGATGTATTGAATCGAGTGAGCGTTACGGTATATGGGAAGGTGCTTGATAAGAATTATACTCGGTTGCTGCATTCAAAAGTAGATTTGGATTTGAAGACAGTTTTTCTTCTTGATCAGGTTCAGAAACGAAAGACTATTTCAAAAGAAGACTATAAATCCTTGAAGAAGAGTGGTTTGGTTGAAGGACGATATCCTGCATTATATGTATCGTATAAGATAGCTGAGGCTGTTGGTGATAAGGCGGGATATGTTAGAAATAAAGGGCTTGATGAAAGAATATTGGTAGAATTGATTGTTTCTGCTCTTCAAAATGGACCGATGAAGAAAGTAGATATATACGAGGCTGTTAAACACGCGTTTCCTGAAGTACTTTCAAAAGAGAAACAATATAAAAAGCTTTCGAATTTACTCCAGAAGATGAAAAATCAATCTGTTGTTGGTGTGCATGGTAGCGCTGTTCATGCAGAGTGGTTTCTTTGTGTAAAAGAGTCATAGTCAAGGATAGTCAAGAAACATAAGTTTTAGTCAAGGATTTAGTCAAAGAAAAGCTATGTTGAAGTCAACGAGAAACCCCGAAGGCTTGAAAACTTCGGGGTTTCTCGTTGACTAAATTTTGAACTATATTTTTTAGTTAGTCAAGGATAAGTTTGTATGAATTCATGCACGGCTTTGACAAATACATCTATCCCCTCTTCATCGATTCCTGAATAATTAACTACAAAAGTGCGTTCGTATTCGGGTGCGCTTTTTTCATACGAATCAAGCACTGAAGATATCAGTATTCCGTGTTCTTCAAAGTGCTTAGAAAGCTCTTCGTGTGTGCCTCTTTTGAAGGTCATAAGAAAGTATGAGCCGACTTCACTGTCACTGATCGTGATATCACCGCTTTCTATCAGAGGGCGGCAGGCCTTCAGGAAGTATTCGCGTATCATGCGGTTATTGCGTCTGATGCGGTTGATGTTCTTGTCTAGATAGCCTTCGTCTATGAAGTGCGCGAGTGCAAGCTGCTCAAAGCTTGGCACAGAGCAAGAGTAGAAGTTGACTGAAGTTTCATAACGCTTCATGAGCTTAGGTGGCAGTATCATATATCCGATTCTGAAGGAAGGCCCTATGATCTTGGAAAATGTATTGATATATATGACTTTGCCTCCTACATCGATACTCTGCATAGATTTGATAGGCATACCCTTATGGCGGTACTCACTGTCGAAGTCATCCTCTATTATGTAGCGTTCTTTCTTTTCGTTCGCCCATTCAAGGAGCTTGATGCGGTCGCTTATGTTGAGGATGTCTCCTGTAGGATAGTTATCTGAAGGAGAGATGTTGATTATATCGCAGTTTTCTCTTGTCAGCGAATCTGTTAAGTCATCAGACAGCGAAAGTGCGCTATAATTGATACCGCTTGCCTTCATAAGAGCCTTGATGTTAGCTGAACTTGGCTCTGCTACTGCGTAGTGCCTGTCGTTGCCAAGCAGTCTAAAAAGCTTCATGTATAGGTATTCTACACCAGCACCGATGATTATACGGTCGGGCTGTACATCCATAGATTTGCTGGCTTTAAGGTAGTTACTTATGGAGACACGAAGCTTATATAGGCCGTTATATGGAACTGTCTCGAATAGAAGGTCATCATAGCTTGAGAGGACTTCACGCATGACTTTGCGCCAGATACTGTCGGGGAAAAGCTCGCGGTTTACTTTGTTGCTCTTAAGGTCAAGGATATAGTTATGAGCTGGAGCTTCTTCTTTTTTGACTGCAGGCGCAGTTATAGAAGGAGTCATGTAGTTATTTACATCATCTACATAGAAGCCAGACTTTTCTTTGGAGTAGATATAGCCTTCGAGCATGAGCTGATAATAGGCGTTCTCTACGGTTTTTATGCTCACGCCACTAGTAGCAGCAAGGCTTCTTTTGGAAGGAAGCTTTTGGTTATGTACATACTTTTTGTCGATTATATCCTGTCTTATCTGATCATACAGTTTTAAGTATAGCTTATCCAATCTGACCTCCTAAAATAAAAACAAACTGGTTATCAAAAAGTGTTCAGTCTTAATATATAATAGCATTATACGGTTGAAAAGTCCAGTGGTTGTGACCGTATGTAAAACTTGAGTTTGTTTTCCAAATATGATATACTTTACAAGGGGCAATGGTTGGCTAACCGTTGCCTTTTGTATTAGTTGCAAGGTATGGAGAATTCTTATGAAGTATATTCTTGACAGAGTGATCATATATGCGCTTTTGTTTTACATCATGAGTCAGAGACTAGATGGAACTGGCTTTTTGTATGTGTTCTACTATATGGTTTTTGCAGGGTGCGTTCAGGTATATCTTCTCTATGATGTTGAGAAGAGAACGGCTTCTTATAAGCGTGCGGCAGATATATGCTCTGTTGTATATATGCTTTTGTCTTTTGTGGGTGATCTCTTCTTTTTTATCCCGATCGCTATATATGACTTAGTTCGCACAAAGTGCAGGGTTCTCTATCCACTTATAGTTATAGCCACTGCCAATATGCTTTACGAAGGCGACTTATATATGGTCATAGTCTCCGTGATAGCCATAGTGTTAAGTACATTTACAACAGATTATGAGAGGATTCAGTCAGGATATAAGAAGCTTCGCGATGACGATGAAGAGCAGAGAAGGAAGCTTCTTGATACTAACAGAGAACTTATACAGTCGAAGGATGAACTTGTGTATATGACGCAGTTGTCTGAGCGAAATCGTATCGCAAGAGAAATCCATGACAATGTGGGACATGTGCTGTCACGTACGATCCTTCAGGTGGGAGCGCTTCTTACAGTTCATAAGAAGGATCCGCTGTATGAGGAACTTTCGCCGATACGGGAGAATCTTGACCTTGCGATGAATAGCATAAGAAGAAGTGTTCACAGTATATATGATGAATCGATAGATCTTAAAGTAGCTCTTAGTGAGGCTGTTGAGCCTCTAAGAAGAGAAGAGTGGGAACTTGATTATGCTTATGATGCAAGCGATGATATACCGCGTAACATCAAGATAGCTGTGATAGCGATAGTGAAAGAGTGTGTGTCTAACGCTATCAAGCACAGCAAGAGTCACAGTGTTATGATAAGGTTCATAGAACATCCTAAGATGTATCAGATCATAGTTCATGACCGTGGTGTGAAGGGGGAACATACTGTGATCGATCCTTCTAACGAAGGTATGGGGCTTAGCAGTATCAGAAACCGTGTGGAGGAGTTAGGTGGTAATCTTATCATCTCAGCGGATGATGGCTTCAGGGTATTTGCTACGATCAGAAAAGAGGTATAGAGTTGAAGGTTGTAATAGTTGATGATGATAAGTTAGTTGCGATGTCTCTCAAGACTATCATAGGTTCGGAAGAGGATTGTGAAGTGGTCGCTGTTCTTAATTCTGGAGAAGAAATCGTAAGAGAGTATGGGAAGCTTCTTCCGGATGTGCTTCTTATGGATATCAGGATGCAGGGGATGACAGGTATCGATGCTGGAAGAGAGATACTTAAGGAACACTCTGACGCAAAGATACTGTATCTCACAACATTTAACGATGGTGAATATATACAGAATGCGCTTATGATGGGAGCGAAGGGGTACATCATAAAGCAGGATTTTGAAGGGATAGTACCTTCTATCAAGGCTGTATACTTAGGACAGACTGTATTTGGAAGTGAGGTTGTGTCGCATCTTCAGGCAGGAGGTGATGCACCTAAGGATAAGTATAATCTTCTTCTTGAGAAGGGGCTTACAGAGCTTGAGGCACGTATAACAGTGTGTGTGTCACAAGGACTGTCTAATAAGGAGATCGCTGATAAGCTTGCCCTGTCAGAAGGAACAGTGAGGAATTACTTAAGTAACATCTTAGCAAAGCTTGACCTTAGGGATAGGACGAATCTTGCGATATACTATTATGATAAGATATGAGGTTTTTTATGGATGATAGACTAAGAAAGCAGCTTGAATTTGCTCTTGAGATAGATAAGGAAAAGAATATACTCAGGCAGACACATCTGTCTGGGCATGGGCGCAGGGAGAATGATGCTGAACACGCATGGCATATGGCTATCATGGCCTATATACTTCGTGAGTATGCTAACGAGAGCGTCGATATAGGCAAGGTTATGCTCATGTGTCTCATACATGATGTGGTTGAGATAGACGCAGGTGATACTTATGCTTATGATGATGAGGCGCTTAGTAGTCAGGCAGAGCGTGAACAGCGCGCTAAGGAGCGCATATATTCTCTCCTGCCACCTGATCAGTGCAAGGAGTTATCTGAGCTTTTTGATGAATTCGAGGAGTGTAAGACACCTGAGGCTAGATTCGCTCATGTTATGGATAACCTTCAGCCTATTATGCTCAATAACAGTAACGGCGGTTCGGACTGGGTAGAGCATGGTGTGAGTGCTAAGAAGGTATATAAGAGGCAGGAGAGGATTAAGAACGGGGCTTCTGATGTACTCTATGATGTGATAGATGGTATCATCAAGGAGAATAAGAAGAAAGGTAACTTGAAGTGATATTGAAGTTGGATTGAAGTTGGATTGAAGTTATATTGAAGTTGGATTGAAGTTATATTGAAGTTGACATTGAAGTGATATTGAAGTATAATTGAATTACATTGAACCAAAGGAGTGAACTTATGTATCTAGAAGAGATAGAGACAGCTATATGTCAGGAAAGTGATAGGGTTGAATGTAAGGGCTTGTTGAACAGAGATGATATAGTAGGTTG
>ODAI014701227.1_pt1 | contig 10136 bp, 6 predicted proteins | sample 1539321 | NCBI WGS metagenome assembly ODAI01 (sample SAMN02144231, study PRJEB22623) | gut metagenome | biome: sheep rumen | host: Ovis aries | place: New Zealand | reverse complement strand
CAACATAATACATGTTCAGACCACTCACGTTGAAATTCCAGCCATCAATGGCTCCATCGTAGCGATACCATTCGTTATGGCTTTGGTCAATGGGCATATACGTCTGATTGCTGCTGCCGGGAGAGAGGATGTCATCCAGGAAAGAGCGTTCATACGTCGATGCGGGGCTCCACTTCCCGTCCGTGACGGTCAGTGTCCGACGCTCTGGGTCGGCAAAGACACCGTAAACATACCGGCTCGATTCCCTGTCGGAATTGATGGACGTTGTGAAATAAGCCGTCGAGGTCTGCATCTCGAAGGTGGTCCGGTCCAGGACAGTATAACGGCGCATCCCGTAAATGCCCGGGCTGTACCAATTGTATCCGCTCGGATCCGACATCGGCTTGACAAAGCGGATCCGCCCGGTCAGCGGCTCCAGATGGGCCTTGAACTCCAGGACACCGTCCACGATACTGAAAATGGCATCGGCGTCATGATAGACGGCCGTTTCGGCGTTAGGCACCGAGATGGTGCCATCCCCGTTCCGGTTGAAATAATCTCCGCGAAAACCATTATCTTCCTCGCGTTCAAAGTAATAGCACCTGCAGTAGCCGCCGGAAAAGCCTGTCAGGTCAGGGACCGAAGTGGACCAGCTGTTTTCCCCGGTGAGTTCAACACGCTCGACGCTCCAGGTCCCGTTGACATAATAGACCTCCAGAGGCAAGTACTGCCTGCCATTACTCAGTTGGACGAAAATCCTCGCCCAATCCGGCCATGCATCCGTACCTTCCGCCTTGGTAGCGGTATCCCAGCGGTCGATGGAGAGATCCATCCGTGCCTGACTGACCAGCAAGGACTCAGCGCCACCTGCCTCCGGCTGCCCTTCGCGGGAGCAGGCGGCCGACAGGAGCAAGGCCGGTACCAGGCTGATACAAAATAGAATATGTATGAATTGATGTTTCATAAGGCTTCTGCTTTTGTCAGTTCCAGTTTTCATCATCTCCATAGCCTTCGCCGCCGATCTCGGCCCGGCGTCCGCCGCTCCAGTTCTGGTCGGCCGCATAGCCGGAGACCTTGATGGTGAAGCCGGGGGCCGTGCCGATGTTGAGGTCGCGGTCTTCCGACCAGCCGCCCCGGGTGAAGCCGGAGGCCGTGGTCTGGGTCACAGGCAGGGTCAGGGAATAGGATCCGGTCTGCAGGTCGGTGAGTTTCAGCACGATGCTGCCCGTCCGCTCTGCGTCGCCGGAATAGGCCGAGGCCGTGACCGTGAAGGTGTTGTTCTCGCCCGGCGTGACGGTGAACCAGTCGCCGCTCGCCCGCTCCACGGAATAGGTGCCGTCCGCATCGACCGCGACCGTGACGCTGCCGCCCTTGGCAAAGAAATAGAGGGCGTCGCTGCTCAGGCGGATGGCCCGGCCGAGCTGCGTGAGGGTGAATTCGACCGGATCCAGGTGCTCGAAGGTGACGCGCACCTTGACGCTGCGGGCATCCGGGGTCTTGTTCTCATCGAAGCTCACCTGGAAACTCCCGGCGCCCTTGCCGCTGGCCGTACCGTCCAGCTTGATCCAGGAAGCGGAGGAGATGAAGGCGGCCGTCCAGCCGTCGTTGGTGGCGATATCGACCGGCATCGTGCCGCCGCCGCACGGAAGCTGGACCTCCTGCGCGATCTCGTGGTACTTGTCCTGCCAGCCCAACTGGTTGATGTAGATATTGTCCGTCGTGGCGATTCCGCCGTCGTAGCCTTCCATCCCGGTCAGGGAGAAATCGACCCGACCCTGGCGATTGCCGTAGTCCGTATTTTCCTGCACGGAGAAGGTGATGCGGCCGTTGCCGCGGGCCTGCAGGGGCGTGGTCGTGAAGAACGTGGCATTCTCCTGCGGAGTCAGCATCCAGCCGCCCTCGGTCTTGACATCCACGTACAGGTCCTGGGCCAGGTCGTTGCACTCCAGCCAAGTAGCATTCAACTCCCTGTAACGCTCCCGTTGCCGCATCCAATAATTGATCGTATAACCGGTGGAGGGACGGACAAACGTCAGTTCACCGGACTTTTGGTCAAACGTGGCATTCTCCGCCAGCTTGACCGACAGGTTCGTGGTGCCGCTGCCCGACATCGGAGTGATCGTCAGGAAGTCGGGGCATTGCGTGATGGTCCAGTCCGTATTGCTGCGCAGCGTCCAGGTGAAGTCGCCGCCGAGTGAAGTCAGGTTCTGGCGCTCTTCGTCCGTCAGAGGCAGTTCCATCAGGACACCGTCCTGATGCACCGGAATCTCGGCAATCTGGTAGCCGGAAGTCTGGAAATTGAAATAGACATAGCCGTCGCGGGCCCCGTCGTTGGGATTGGGCGGTACGCTGACGGTCACTTCCGTCTTGCCGGCGGCACCGGAAGCGGGAGAGACCTCGATCCAGTCATAGTAGGAGCTCGCCTTCCACGGCGCTTCGGACTCCACGTTCAGCTTGTAGGTACCCGCCCCGATCTCGAAATTGAGCGGGTCGGTCTTGATCTTCACGTCCGCAGCCAGCTGGGTCACCTTGACCGTGGCCATCACCTGGTTGTTGAAGATGACATCCACTTCGCCCGTCCGGTCCGCCCCGGTCTCATTGGCCGGGACGGCGACGATCATTTCCTCGCCGCGGTTGGTGACGGAAATCCACGTGTTTCCTTTGTAAGACAGGTTCCAGTCAAAATTGCTCGCGGCCTTGACCGTCTCTTCATGCGCCTGGCCGTCGAAGGAGAAATCCAGCTTGGCGATGGTCGCATACGGGACGGCACCGGCCTGGGTGACCGACATCTGCTTGTTGAAGTTCCAGTCCTCGCTGGCGGAAGCCAGGGTGAAAATGCCCACGCGGGGTACGGCCCAGGTGTAATTGGGCACGGTCACCGACACGGAAGCCGTCGCACGGCCGGACAGGGGGCTGATGGTGATCCATTCCGGCACACTGCTGATCTGCCAGGGCGTGTCCTGGGAATTGACCGTGAACTGGGTTGTCCCGCCGGCCGCATCCGGGAACTGGAAATCCGTCTGGTCCGGGCGGATGTAGTTGGCATGCAGGGACACCGAGAAACGGTTGGACATGGTCGTGCTCTCATTGCAGGCAGGCAGCAGGATGGCGCCCGCCGCGAAGAGGAACAAAATCTGTTTAATCTTCATATCTCGTCTCCTCCATCATCAGAAAATGAAACTGAATCCAAGCGTGACCTTGAAGCCGTCCGCCCAGCTCTTCACGGCCGGGGAGACGCCTGCAAGGGCCTCGTACAGGGATGACTTCATGACCATCACGTCATATTCGGGCTGGGCTTTGAAATAGACCGGGCCGACCAGCTTCGCCGTGAAGCGCAGGTCCACCACGGCGGACACGGCGCTGGCCAGGGAAGCATCGAAGGCGGCCGCCCCCTGCGGTGTGCCCAGGGCATAGACGATGTTGGCACCGACGCGGGGTGTCAGGCTGAAGCCCATCGAGAAAGGAATCTGGAAGCCCATGCGGCCGCCTGCCACCAGCGGCTTGTAGGTGAAGACCGAAGGCTCCGAGGAGGCATCCGCAGAATTCCAATAGACCGACTCCGTCGAACTCAGGCCATAGAGCGCCGTGGCCTCCATGTTGAACTTCTTGGCGTAGAAGCCCATCGCGACGCCGGCATAGAACGAGCCAGGCATCGCGGTCTGGAGATCCAGGTAGAAGGCTCCGCGGTGCGTGTAGCGCGGCTTCATGCGCAGCATCATCTCGCCGGGATTGTCGAAGTTGACGTCCTTGTTGAAACGCTTGAACTGATCCGACTCCGCCTCCACGCGGTGCACGCCCGCGGGGATCTTGATCGTGACCGGCGTCTTGCCGACCGGTTCGCCGTCAACCTTGACGGCCGTGCTGTCGGTATAGGTCTTGAGGGTCACCGTCAGCGTCGTGATCAGGTGCACGTCCAGCGAAATGGTCTGCCCTTCCGCCAGGTCGATATGGTAGTATTCCGTGTCCATGCCGGAACGGCGGACCTGCACTTCGTGCTCGCCGATGGGCAGCACGAAGTTGTCGGGGGCCTGGCCCTTGTAGCTGTCATCGACATAGACCTCCGCAGGGGAAGGATCCACGGCGACGGAGAGCGTGCCGAAGGCCGGGACCGGGGCCGGGACCGAGACGGTGGCGGGACCGGCTTCGGTCACCTCCACGCGGGTCTCACCCGGGCGGTAGCCGCGCTTCTTGCCGTAGAAGGTGTGCTGGCCGTATTCGACCAGGCCCTCCCACAGGCCGCTGCCGACCTTGACGGTGTCGATCCAGATGTCGGCGCCGTCCTCGGCGGCGATGCTGACCGTGCGGGCATACAGCTCATAGATCGGCGTGTCCAGTACGCAGACCGTACTGTCCTGGATCTCCACGGAGGTCTCGTGCAGCTTGAAGAGCGGTTTCTTGCGCCGGATGCGGTAGTGGCCGCTCTTGAGCTTGAGCACGTCGCCCTCGGAGTAGCTGACCTCGTCATCGTCCACCCACAGCCGCTCTCCGCCGTAAGTGGGGATGGAGAGCCAGCCGTAGTCCTGCTTCATCACGATCTCCTTGTAGTGCGCCATCTCGAGGTTGTCGATCTGCTGCTGGAAGGTGACCGTGTGGTAGTCCTGGCGCTGGACGGTAATGTCGTACAGGCCGAAGGACAGCTCCTGCGAGAAGCGTCCGGCGGAGTCCAGCTGCACGCCCATGCCGTTGATCATCACCTCCGCGTCAGGCGGGGTGACCTGCAGGATGAGCTCCTGCTTGTGCTCGTTGTCATAGACGCGGTTGCCGAGCTTGGCGTTGAGTTTCATGATATAGGTACGCGCGCGCTCGATGCGGACCGGGAACTGGTAGTCCCGGATCACGCCCAGCTGGGGATGGCTCAGGGTGATCCTCCGGATGCCGAACGGGACATAGATCCACAGTTCGCCGCCCACGCGCTTGACATCGCGCACGCCCAGCGAACCGACATCGAAGGTGAAGCCGTCCAGGGAGGTCTCCAGCTTGATGATGGCACAGACTTCTCCGTTCTGGTCGTACATCATGGTGCCGGCGGTGTTGGCGTCGAGGTCCGTCTCGGCCAGGTAGAACTGCCGGACGGACATCTCCCCGCCGTCCTGCGCGGACAACGGGGCGACGCATGCCAACAGGCACGGGACCAGAAGCAGAAGATGGCTGATCTTCAGTTTCATCAGTTAGTTATGTATTAGAAATTGGAAATGTCGTATAGTCCGTCCACGGGGTCCGGTTCCGGTTGCCAGGTGCGGACCTTGATGATCGGTTCGGTCGGGGAGTTGATGTCCACCAGCAGGAAGAGGTAGCCCGTGTCGCCGTAGTTGTCGGAGTAGTAGTCCTGCTTGATCTGGATACCGTAGATCTCGCCTCCCTTGCCGGCCTTGATGATGTCGTTGTTGGAGAAGCGGATGTTGATGAACTCCTTGCTGGCGAAGCTCTGCTCCAGATGCTTGATGTACTGCTCCTTGGTGTAGCGGGTCTTGACCACGTTCTGGCTGAGCTGCAGGCGGTTGTTCTCCGGGATGCCGTCCAGCTTGGGCTTCACGATCTTGCCCGTGATGATCACGGCGTTGTCGTCGAAGATGGTGCGGATGTAGTCCAGGCGCTCCAGGGCGAAGGCGGTCTTGTAGTTCTCGAGGAACTCGATGATGGACATGCGGGCGTTCTCGGGCCAGGCGCCCTTGGTCAGGACGTCCGTGGTGGCGGACTCGTCCAGGGCGAAGGCCAGGTTGTCGATCTTGCCGTCGGGCGTGAAGGTGAACACCACGTCCTCGACGAAGGACTTGCGCAGGCCGCGCTGGAAGGAGAAGGACATCGGGACGGCGCGCACGACCGTACGGTCGCCGTTGCGGTAGATCTTGTAGGTCGGCGTGCCCACGAGGGCGGCGCGGCCGTAGGAGATCAGACGCTTGTAGATGTCCAGCCCGTCCGGAGTGAAGCATTCGTCGGCCATACCGTAGGCCTTGGAGCCGATGGCGGAGACCACGCGCTCCATCGTACCCCGGATCTGGGTCTCGTCGTCCAGTTTCGTCAGCTTGGACACGGCGGCGGCGGAAGCCTGCTCGGCGGGTTCCTGCGCCGCGGCGGCCACCGCCGTATCTGCATCGCCCCTGACGTTGACGTAGGACTTGCGCATCGCATTGGCCTTGACGACGTTGATTACGTCGTAGAGTTCCTTGTCGATGTGCGCCTCGTTCTTGTAGGCGTATTCGTACTTGAGCTGGATGTTCTCGCCCACGGCGCCGGCGGACAGTTCGAGCACGCCCCGGCCGTCCTTGGCGCTGTAGATGTTGCTCCAGCGGCTGCCGTCGAAATAGGTGTAGTCCAGGCTCGTGACCGGCTTATCGCGGAAGGAGAAATAGATCTCCAGGTCGTCGCCCCGGCGGCTCACGACGCTCGGCTTGATGTCGTCGAAGATCTCGTTCATCTGCTGGGGGATCCAGCTCACGAGCACGTGTTCGTGGCCGTCGTCGTCGGTGTAGGTCAGCTCGGACGGGTGCTGCAGGGTCTTCAGCAGGCTGTAGGCCCAGTAGTAGTTGCGCAGGGCGTCGTCCACCTTGCCCTTGGTCTCGCCCCGGAAGGCGTTGCCGACATATTCAAGGATCTTGTTCTTGCGGGCCTGGAAGATCCGGTCAATCTCCGAGCGGCGGATCCAGCGCACGACGTGCGCGTCCGGCTCGTTGGAAAGGATCTTGCTCTCGGTATTGGTCAGCGTGGCATTGGAGAAGGTGCTGACCTTGTTCTCGATATAGCGCTGATACTCTGCGCCCTGGTCCGTGCGCGACTCACCCTCCAGCATCTCATAGTTGCTGCTCACGACCACGGAGATCTTGCTGATCAGCGAGGCCAGCGCCTGCTGGTCGGCCTCGTCGACGGTCTCGCCCGTCCCTTCGCCGTAGAGGTAGGTCTGCGTATCAGCCTGTACTTCCTCCCAGGTCTGTGCAGCACAAGGGAGGAAGAACGGCAGCAGGAGCAACGCTGTGCCAAACAACAGTTTTTTCATCTTACTCCTGAATCCACTCGGAAATCTTGGAACCGTATTTCTCCGTCAGCCCCAGTTCGGCCAGGGCCTGCTCCAGCGCCTTCATCTTGGCGTTGTGGGCATCTTCGTTGTCCACCAGGCAATAGGTGCGGACATCGTACTGGCGGCGGTGCTCCTTGACCACGGAGAAACAGAATTTCACGTCGTTCTTGACTTCCTTGACGGCCATGCGCTCGAAAGCGGCGACGAGGTTGTCGCGCTGGACGCCGTCCACGTCGGACAGGTCGGAGGTGATGCGGGCCTTGACCATGCCGCCGGTGCGGTTGACGTATTCGTTGATGGCGTTGTTCTCGGCCGTGATCTTGGCGAGGTTGAGCGAGACGGTCGGACCGGAAGTACCGACAATCTGCTCCTTGCCCTGCTTGGATTCGAGGATGTAGTCCTGCAGTTCGGCCTGCAGGTCACCGATCTCGGTCAGTTTGTATCCGTCATTCTCCAGCTGCTTGGCTTCGCTCCGGGCGAGCTTCTTGGCCTGGCGGATCTCTTTGGATGTCTGTGCAAAGACAGGGGCGCAAACCGCCAGCATGGCGGCAGCAATCACGGCAATCGTGTGTTTCATGATGTAAGTATTAGTTTTAAATGTTTATTCTGCCAAACGGACAAATTTAACAAGGAAGCGACAAAAAAACAAGATTTCCGCCCTTTTTGTCAGTCTTCCCCGGCTTTCATTTTCTCGATCTGCTCCTTGGCGCGGCGGATGCGGGTGCGGATGGTGTTGAGCTCCATGCCGAGTTCTTCGGCAATCTCCTTGTACTGCAGGCCGTCCACCAGGCGCATCCGGGCAATGTCCTTGTAGAGGTCCGGAAGGCCGGCGATGTAGCCTTCGAGCTTCTCGGCGTCCTCTTCCTTGACGATCTGCTCGAGGGGCGTGGCCGCCTCGTCGCCGATCACGTCGATGATGGCGCCGCTGTGGTCGTTCTCCTTGTCCAGCGAGACCAGGCGGCTCTGCGCACGGGTCTCGGCGTCGATGGTGTCGAGCGCCGTGTTGTGTGCGATCGTCCGGAGCCAGGTCGAGAACTGGCTCTTGGACGGATCGAAGGTGCGGATCTGCCGGAACGCCTTCTCGAAACTGCGCGAGCAGATGTCGTCGATGTAGAAGTCGTCCAGGTGCTTCATGGCGCCTTTCAGGTAGGCGCGCAGGCCGCCGATGTGGGTGTCCCAGAGTTCGGTGAAGGCCGTACCGTCGCCGATGATCGCGCGCCGGATCAGTTCGTCAGTGGGCTTCAAGCCAGGTTTTTCCATCATTGCATTCTACGGTCAGGGGGACAGACAGGGTGATGACGTTCTCCATTTCGCGGACCAGCAGCTCGCGCACGGGCGCAACCTCTTCCGGCGGGACTTCGAGCAGGAGTTCGTCGTGGATCTGGAGGACCATCCGGGAGCGGAAGCCGCCTTCGCGCAGGCGCCGGTCCACGGCGATCATCGCCAGTTTGATGATGTCGGCCGCCGTGCCCTGGATGGGGGCGTTGACGGCGTTGCGCTCCGCAAGGGCGCGGAGGGCGGCATTGCCTGCGCCGATGTCCGCGATGTAGCGACGGCGTCCGAAGAGCGTCTCCACATAGCCCCGTTCGCGCGCCTGCGCCACGGTGGCGTCGATGAAGCCGCGGATGGAGGGGAAGGAAGCGAAGTAGTCGTCGATGATCTTCTTGGCCTCGGCGCGCGGGCAGCGCAGGCGTTCCGCCAGGCCGAAGGAAGAGATGCCGTACATGATGCCGAAGTTGGCCGTCTTGGCGATGCGCCGCTGGTCGGCGCTCACCTCATCAAGCGCGACGCCGAAGATCTTGGCCGCCGTGGCGGCATGCACGTCCACGCCGTGCCGGAAGGCGTCCAGCAGGTGCGCATCGCCGCACAGGTGGGCCATCAGGCGCAGCTCGATCTGGGAGTAGTCCGCCGACATCATGACCCAGCCCGGCTCCCCGGCCACGAAGGCCTTGCGGATCTCGCGGCCCTCCTCCGTGCGGATGGGGATGTTCTGCAGGTTGGGGTTGGAGGAAGACAGGCGGCCGGTGGCGGTGAGGGCCTGGTTGAAGGTCGTGTGCACACGGCCGTCCTTCGGGGAAATGTAGCCGGCGAAGGGCTCGATGTAGGTGGAGAGCAGTTTGCGCAGGCCGCGGTAGTCCAGGATGGCGTCGATGATGGGGCTGCGGTCGGCGAGGTGCGAGAGGGTCTGCTCATCGGTGGGCCAGTTGCCCGATTTGGGCTTGCGGGCCTTCGGGTCGAGCTGCATCTTCTCGAAGAGCAGGACACCGATCTGCTTGGGAGACAGGATGTTGAGCGAAGGATCGCCGGCCAGGCGGCGCACTTCCGCTTCGCGTTCGGTCATCTTGCGGCGCAGCCCGTCGGCGAAATCGCGCAGCGACTCCAGGTCCACCTTGACGCCGGTCCGCTCCATCCGGGCCAGCACGCCGATGAGCGGCTCCTCGATCCCGTCATAGAGGCGCTCCATGCCTTCGGTGGCGGCCATTTCGCGGCGCAGGCAGTCCGACAGGCGCAGCAGCGCCGCCGTCTCCAGGATGCGGTCGGGGCCGTCCCCGTCGGGGATCTCGTCGAAGAGGGAGCCGGTCTGCTGCGGGGCGGCGTCCAGTTCGATGCCGAGGTAGCTGCGGGCGAGCACGTCGGTCTTGTGGCTGCGTTCGGGGCCCAGCAGGTAGTGCATGAGTTCGATGTCTTCCAGAGGGCCGGCGAGGGTGATGCCGCGCTCCGCCAGGGCCTTCATCTGCGCCTTGAGGTCGGCGCCCGCCTTGGTGACCGACGCGTCTTCGAGCAGCGCCCGGAAGTCCTCCGGCGTCCCTTCGGCCACGCCCGCGGAGCAGGCCACGAATAGTTTGTCACCCTGCAGGTTGATGGCTATCTTATCCCCTTTAATATCCTGAATTCCGACCGGTCCGGTAGCCAGCTCCGCTGCCGGAGCGGCCGCCGACGGACTGCTGCCGCCGGAAACCGTAGCCACCCTCGGCTCCGTAAGAGGGAGGGGCCCGCTGGCTGTTGGGACGGCGGACAAGCTCGCTTGTCTGACGTCTCGACAGACAGTGGGAGGGGTCCGGGGCAGCCGGACGTTTCCGGAGGCAGCAGGTCCGTCGGCAGCGGAGCCGGCGGAGGCCACGGGGACTCTCTTAATCAATCTTTT
>ODAI014534427.1_pt1 | contig 10136 bp, 19 predicted proteins | sample 1539321 | NCBI WGS metagenome assembly ODAI01 (sample SAMN02144231, study PRJEB22623) | gut metagenome | biome: sheep rumen | host: Ovis aries | place: New Zealand | reverse complement strand
CCACGTCCGCGGGTTTCAGCTCGCCCCGTTCCATGCAACGCTCGCAGAGGCCGTGCGAGCGGTCCAGGACGACCTTGCGCACGTTCTGCCACGCCTTCGACTTGTAGAACGGTTTGGCGAACGGGGTGTTCCTCCAGGTGGCCGTCCTAGCCATGGTTGCCCGTCCCGCCGATTTTCCGCTTGCGCATGAAGTCCCGCCTCATGTCGCGCACGAGCCAGCGGTCGATGAACCGCGTCAGGTCGACTGCGAGGCAGATGACGTAATCTTGGCTGGGCGCGAGCCCCTCGATCGCATCGGCCTCCAGCTCGACGGTCTCGAACTCCATGCTGAAGGATTGCGTCTCCCTGAGCAGGTCAACGTCGTAGCCCGGGTCGAAGCCCTCGGGGGCTGTGATGGCCACTTCGGACACGGGGCCGAGGGGCTTCCACCCGCCGTCGTCCACGTACAGCATGCAACCGCATCCTGTGATTTCCGGCTTATCGAACAGCGTCATCGATCATGCCTTTCCACGTCGCGGTCTTAGCCATAGAACATCGGCATCGGCGTCCATGCCTTGATGTAGCCATCGTCCATGTACGAGCCGTACAGGTCCAAGCCCGTGCTGTACTCGAAGTAGTCGTTGTCGTCGTGGTATTTCGCCTTGATGGGGGTGGACACCCGTCCGTCGGCCACGAGCACCCAGTTGTGGTCCATCGGCCTCACGGGGTCGTCCGCCAGATACCATGTGTACGTGCTTGCCATCTGGGCCTCATTCCGTGATTTCCTCGGGAGCGAGCTCCCTCACCATCAGCAGGCATCCCCTGTCCGAGGGGACAGCCTCGCCGCTTATGCCCACGCCGTACCTGGGCGCCGCCGCGACGCTGCGCACGTGGCCGCCGTACATGTCGTAGAACAGCTCCGTCGATACGTCCGTCGTCAGGCCGATCTCGTCGACGCGCATCCTGAGCCGGTACTCGTATCGGCCGTCGACGAAGGACAGCTCGACCTCCTTGCCGGCGGCGAGCTGCAGCGCCTTCTCGGGAGCCTCGAGCACTGTGCCGCAGTAGGCGCACACGGGGCCCGACTTGGGCGCACCGCAGTTCGGGCAGTTTGTCATAGCCACTCCTGCGCGTAGTTTGACGGGTTGTTCAGCCTGATCTCGCGGTGGAAGTCGCCGCACCACATGTACGGCTCGCAGCCGGGGAAGGCCGACACCACGGCGCCGTCCTCGTCCAGGCCCACGGCCGTTATGGCGTGGCGGCGGCATTCCAGGATGTCTGCCTCGCCCTCTATCGCGACGCTGTAGTCGCAGTCCTTGCAGCAGCCCATCAGAGCCCCTTCCTGTTCTTTTCCATGTCAATCGACGGCGCCGCCCTCATCGCGAGCACGCGCCTTACGACCAGCTCCTCCTCGTAGCTGAGCGGTGCCGTTTCGAGCGAGAGGATGAATGCGTACGCGTAATCTACCCAGCGGACGAAGTCGGTATTCGCGTAGCTGCGCAGAATCAGGTTGGTCGAGCAATCGTCCATCATCGGTCCTCCTCAATGTCGATAGCCATGCACATGAACGAGCATTCACTCATAGGTTCGCCATGTACTCGTCGCGGTGCAGGGAAAGTGCTATGTACGCGCATATCTCGGCCATGAAGCCGTCGATGCGGTTCTTGGCCTTGCCAGCCATCTTCACGGGCTGTATGTTCGCGTTGACGTCCGTCTTCACGGAGACGTTCATGCGGCACCACTCGTCGATCGGGTTGTGGTTGCCCACGACCAGGTTGCCCGCCAATTGGGCGCGGAACTCCTTCATGGGGGCGGACAGGGTCTTTGGGCCCTGCCTCACGGCTATGCAGCGTTCCTTGCCCACGTACTGGACGAGCGCCTCCTCGTCGGTGCCTATGACGTGCCATGGGTCGTAGCCTATCGCGAAGGTGTAGACGTCGAAGTTCTGCTTTATCTCCTCGAGCCAGTCCAGGAACACGCGCTTGGGGACGGTGTTGCCCGGCACGGTGCGCATGAGGCCGCGCTCGACCCATTGCTTGTAGGGCACGTCGTCGCGCTCCCTGCGGTAGCCGTCTCCGTAGTTCAGGGCGTCCTCGGGGAGCCAGTACATCGACAGCTCGTAGATCTTCGGGTCGTCGGGGCGCATCATGAGCATCTTGGCCGCGGAGAGGTCGGTCGTGTCAGATGCGTCGAAGCCCGCTATGCCGTAGCGGAAGCCCATCTCGGAGATGTCGTACGTCTCCTCGCTCACGGCCTCGTCGTACGTGAGCCACGCTGCGGCGCGGGACTCCGGCATGTTGAAGTCCTTGGTCATCAGGGTGGGGAGGAACGACGGGTCCTGCATGCCCTTGTTCACGGCGTCCTTCATGTAGTCCCAGCTCTTGATGGTGCCGAGACCTGGGTTCGCCTTGATCCAGCATCGGTCGTCGGTCCACTCGCTGCGGTCGTCGAGCTCGAATATGACGGGCAGGAACCTGTCGTCCTCGATCTTTCCGTCGAGTATGCCGCATGCGTAGTCGTACTGGTCGTCGAACAGGTTCTCGCGCTCAAATCCGTTGGTGGTCACGGCCCACAAGAGGGGTTGAGACCTACTCGCCATCGACTGCTTCATAAGGTCGTACTGATCGCGGTTCGTCGTAGCCGCCATCTCATCGAACAGGCAGAAGTGCGTGTTGAGACCGTCGAGGTGCCTCGTCTGGCTGGTGAGTGGGGTGATGTATCCCATAGTGCGGTCGCAGATTAGGCCGTCCTGGTCTCGGTCGACAACCGTTCCCTTGCGGATGAACTTGCTTAGCTCGGGCGACTGCCTGACCATCTTCCACGCTGCACCGTATGCTAGGGATGCTTGGTCTTTCGACGTCGCCACGTTGAACACGCTTGGCGATCCCTCGCCGTCCGCCACGAGCATGTAGATTTCAAGTGCGGCGCCTTTTGTCGTTTTGCCGTTCTTCCGGCCTTCGACTTCGAGCACTTCCTGGAACTGCCTGAAGCCGTTATCGTCGACGAAACCGTACGCAAGTTGGATGATTGCCTTCTGGAACAGTTCGTACTTTATCGGCACGCCTATCTTTCCCGTCGGGAGGCAGCAGAATTTCTCGCCGAAGACTATGGGCCTGTTCGCCCGTTCATAGTCGAAATGCCACTTCTTGTAGCCGTTTTCGAACCTGGGGAGCATCATGTCGGCGAGCTGGTGTATGCGCTTGCCCGCGGTTATCTTGCCCGACTTCACGTCTGCCAGGTACTTCTCTGCGTCCGATATTCGCCGCTTAGTCTTCGCCAAGAGCCTTCTCCCAATGCTTGCAGTCGTCCGACCAGGGCGAATACATCTGGAAATCGTTGATGTCGCAATCGACGATGCGGTTGCCGTCCTGGTCCTCGGATTCCGCCGCCTTGTGGGCGCACGTGTCGCAGGTCTTCTCGGTCATCGTTCCTCCTCCACGTATACCTCGTTGCCGAAAACGTCCTTCGCCCATAGGTGCTTCCACTTCCTGGGCGGGCTGTAGCGGGCATGGCCGCGCTGAATGGTGTGCGAGCAGGGGCCGTCGCCCCCGTACTTGCAGTTCTCGCGGGTGCAGCCCTCCGCCTCGCCGTCGCACACGTAGAGCCTGGTGATGCCCATGGCTACTCCTCCATGAAGGCGAACAGCTCGGCGGCTATGCGGCTGTTCGCGGTGGTCAGGTCGCTTATCTGCTTGGTGATGGCCATCCTCTGGGCCTGCTTGTCCCTGAGCTCGTCGCGGGTGACGGTGGCCCTGGAGTTGACCGCCGAGAGCTCCGATTCGAGCCTCGCGAGCTTCTGGCCGTTGCGCTTGTACACGGAGAGCTGCGACATCACGATCTCCCTCTGCGCGTCGTTGAGCGAGCCTGCGTGCTTCTCCACCGCGCGCTCGAGCTTGGTCTTCGTCGCCATCCGGCTCCTTTCCCGAAACCGCCCGCCAGCGTCCATAACTGGCCTCGTGGCCCCCTCGGCTGAACGGCCACAAATGTACCAATAAGGGGACTCATACTTTCTATGGAGTGTACCATAACGCGGACAGCTAGGATAACGTGGGCAAATTCCTCGACAAGATACTCGGACGCAGGTCCGAACCCGTCGCCGCCGCCGTCGAGACGGTCGGCACCAGGCCCTACACGGTGGGCTGGAACGGGTCCATGTACCAGCAGGTGCTGGTGAGGAGCGTCATCGAACGCTTCGCCATCGCGTGCTCGAAGCTCAAGCCCGAGATCCACGGCGACGCGCGCCCCAGGGTGCGCAGGGCCATCGAGACGAGCCCCAACCAGTTCCAGACGTGGCCGCAGTTCCTCTACAGGTGCGCCACCCTCTACATGAACAACACCACCGTCTGCGTGGTGCCGACCTACAAGCCGGGCACCCAGGTGCAGATCGGCTTCTACCCCGTGCCCCTGGCCGAGGCCGAGGTCGTCGAGTACGCGGGCGAGTACTGGCTGAGGTGGTCGACCATGGACGGCGACACCCGCGCCGTCGAGCTCGCGACCGTGGCAATCGTCACGCGCTTCCAGTACATGAGCGACTGGTTCGGCGACGGCAACATCCTGGCCAACACGCTCTCGATGCTCAAGGCCCAGGAGGACGCCCAGAAGCAGTCCATCAACGACTCGGCCCAGGTCCGCTTCATCGGCCAGCTCAACGGCCAGGTGCGCGAGGAGGACATGGTCAAGAAGCGCGACCGCTTCGCCGAGCAGAACCTCTCCGACGCCAACCAGACCCAGCTCATGGTCTACGACAACACGTTCGCCACGATCGAGCAGCTCAAGTCCCAGAACTGGACCATCCCGTCCGACGAGATGGAGCGCATCGAGAACAACGTCTTCGACTACTTCGGCATCAACCGCCGCATCCTGCAGAACGCCTACGACGAGAACGCCTGGGACGCCTTCTACGAGGGCGCCATCGAGCCTTTCGCGCTCGCCCTGGGCGAGGCACTGACGCAGGCGACCTTCAAGATGCGCGAGCGCCCGCAGAACCGCATCGAGTTCAGCTCCAACCGCATGGAGTACGCGTCCGCGGCCTCCAAGCGAAACATGGGCAAGGACATGACCGACCGCGCCCTCATGAAGGTCAACGAGGTGCGCGAGATGCTGCAGCTCCCGCCCGTCGACGGCGGCGACGTCTTCATCCTGCGCGGCGAGTACAAGGTCGGCCACTCCCTCGAGGAGATCTTCAGGGCGCAGCAGGCCCAGGCGGAGGCGAAGGCCAATGGCTTCCGCGACAAGAACGACGAACACGATTCCGACAAGCAGGAGGGCGACACCATCCGCACCGACTCCGAGGGCTACGGCTCCCCGGGGGACACCGACACGGGCGACGTCACCTCCCAGAACCAGGACCGCTGGTCAGAGAACACCAACTAGGGGGAAACCATGCCAGCAAAGCCAACCGAGAGACAGTACCGCATGATGACGGCGCCGCTCACCCCGCCCATGGGCGAGGTCGAGGTCGAAGTGGACGACGACGGCGTCCAGCACGAGCGCCCGCTCAACCGCTTCAGCTCGACGCACTACGTCGAGGGCTACGCCACGACGTTCGACGACCCGTACACGATGTTCGAGGACTCGGACGGCTGGAAGTACGTCGAGATCATCGACCGCCACGCCCTGGACGACGCCGACATGTCGGACGTCATCTTCCAGTACGACCACGAGGGCCGCGTCTACGCGCGCAACTCGAACGGCACGCTCGCCATCGAGCCCAACGACCACGGCCTGTTCATCGCCGCCGACCTTTCCAAGACCCACAAGTCCCGCTCCATGTACGAGGACATCGAGGTCGGCAACGTCACGCGCATGAGCTGGGCTTTCATCCCGTCCGAGGAGACCTACACCTCGGACGCCGAGAACAAGGTCTTCACCACGCGCATCACGCGTGTGAAGAAGGTGTTCGACGTGTCGGCCGTCAGCTACCCGGCCGACCCGAACACCGAGATAAGCGCACGTCACCTCGTTAACGGAGAGATCGAGGCAAGGCGGCAGCGGGAGTCGCTGCAGCGCGACCTGGAACGCAGGCGCAAGGAGGTTGCGCTCAGGGCCAGGGCAATGTCAATCCGTTAGCGAAAGGAGAAGTCATGGACTTCACCGCAATGGACGCTCGGGCCTACCGCGGCCTGAACGCCGACAAGTTCGAGGAGCGCCGCTCCCTCGTGCTGTCGCTCGCGCAGGACATGCCTGCCGACGCGACCGCCGAGCAGATCGACGCCGTCGACGCAGAAATCAGCATCATCAGCGAGGAGCTCGAGCGCCGCAACAAGCTGGCCGAGGTCCGCAACCAGAAGGCCGTCGAGGTCATCGGCGGCGCAGGCAAGGTCGTCGGCTCCACCGAGCCCGAGCACCGCGTGTCCGTCAAGAAGGACGACTCCCTGGGCCGCCGCGTCTGGGATCAGATGCAGGAGCGCGGCTACACGCGCGGCGAGAGCTTCCAGCTCGGCAACGTGTCCTTCCGCGCCGCGACCGACCCGCAGGCCGACTCGCAGCTCGGCGATAAGGACACCATCGGCTACTACGCCGACGAGCTGATGCAGACCGACACCCGCATCCGCGAGGGCTACCGCCGTCCGCTGACCATCTGGGACCTGTTCAACCACGAGATGACCGAGAAGGACGCCATCGCCTACTACGTCGAGGGCGCTTTCGAGGGCTCCGCCGGCATGACCGCCGAGCTGGGCGCCTTCAAGCAGATTCACGTGGCCGCCCCCACCAAGGTGACCGAGAGCCTGAAGAAGGTCACGGCCATCTGGAAGCAGTCCGACGAGATCCTAACTGACGCCCCGCGCTTCGTGTCCCACGTGAACTCGCGCGCCGCCTACAACCTGGACACCGTGGTCGAGGACCAGCTCGTGTCCGGCGACGGCACGGGCGACAACCTGACGGGCATCACGAACGCCAGCGGCATCCTGACCGCCACCGCGTCCGCCTACGACCTCGCCTTCATCGAGAGCCTGCTCGCCAAGAAGACGGCCATCCGCAAGGCCACGCCGAACTTCAACGTCGACACGCTGCTCGTCGCCGACGAGGACTACGACACCATGCAGACGCTGAAGAACAGCTCCGACCAGTACGTGCTGGGCGGCCCCGTTGGCATCGTCTACGGCAACAACGTGACGGTGGGCGACGTGCTGTGGCGCACCATCCGCATCGTCTCGACCCCCGCGCTGACCTCCGGCACGTCCATCCTGGGCGCGTTCAAGGCGGGCGCGACCATCTACGAGCACGTCACTGGCCGTCGCTTCGACACCGGCTACGACGGCGACGACTTCAGCCACGGCCGCGTGAGCTTCCGCGCCTACCAGCGCCTCGCACTCGCAGTCGAGTACCCGGCGGCGTTCTGCAAGTACACGATCGGCTAGGAGACTTAGATGGCACCGCTCAGAGTTTACAAGCTGACTGACGGCACGACCCGCCAGTACCGCGAGGGCGAGCAGCCCGAGGGTGCGGTGCGCGTCGAGACCGCCGCGAAGCAGACCCCCGAGACGCGCGCTGCGAAGGCTCCCGCCAAGCGCCGCGCCGCGAGCAAGGAGGCGTAGCGATGGCTGCGAGCAAGCACGTGGTCGCTCTGGTCGACTTCTACGACCGCAAGGAAGGCGTGAACCGCGCAAAGGGAGACGAGTTCGACGTCACGGCCTCTCGGCTGGCCGAGCTCAACGCGTGCGGCAAGGAGCAGTGCTACAAGCCGCTTGTCTCCGAGAAGCGCGCGCCCAAGGCCGAGGAGGTCTCCGAGTAGTGGCTCTGCTGGACGACATACGCAAGTCGCTCAGACTCTCCTCCGACGTCCTCGACGAGGAAGTGCAGATGCTCATAGGGTCCGCCCTCTACGACATGGAGCGGGTGGGGGTCAACCCCGCCCTGCTCCAGGTCGATGAGGACGAGGGGCTGTCGAACCCGTTCGTCAAGAACGCCGTCACGGCCTACTGCAAGGCCCATTTCGGGTACGACAACTCGGAGGCCATGAGGTTCGACGACTCGTACAGGCGCATCGTGTGCGACCTGCTCAACTCGTCGGAGAACATCGCCGCCATGGAGGAGGTGCCCGATGACGGGTCAGACGTGGCAGAACCGGGCCAGGAGGGGTCGGAGGAACCAGAACCGCTGGTGGGCCCAGAACAGGGCGAGGGGGGCGAGTAGCATGCGCTGGAACGAGACGTGCATGCTCGTCAAGAAGAAGTACGAACCCGACGACGAGGGCGTCATGCAGATAGAGGACGAGGAGAGCGTCGTCTTCTGCAACCCGTTCACCGTCGGCGCCCACACCTGGTCGTCCATGTACGAGATCGGGATGTCGGCAGACGCCGAGATTCAGGTCAGGTCATGCGACTACGCGGGCCAGCGCGACGTCCTGTACCGCGACGAGTGGTACTCGGTCGAGATAGTCAAGGAAGAGGGCGACTTCACGCGCCTCACCCTGCGCCACCAGAAGTCCGACTCCGACGACACGCCAGACGACTTCGTCGATGACGGAGAGGACGGCACCGATGGCTAACCGCGAAATCGCATGCGACCTCGATTCGTTCGCCGTTTCGCTCGACGCGCTCGTCGGCGACATACCGCCAGCGTGCAACGAGGGATCGGAGAAGGCCGTGCGCCAGTCGATTCGCGCGGCTGCCAAGAAGCTGCGTGGCGGCGCGTACGGAAGCTCTGGTCGTCATGAGTGGTCGGAGAAGTACATGCAGGGATTCGCCTCTGCGATGGTCAAGGGCGGCGCAACTCCCGCAGGAGAGGTCGGCAACAAGGGCAAGCCAGGTCTCGTGCACCTCCTCGAGAAGGGGCACGTGACTCTCACGGGCAGGCGCACTGCGGCGTTCCCGCACATGGCGCCCGCGTTCGACGACATGTCAGAGGACTTCGTCGAGCGTGTCCTCAAGTACGTGGGGGAGGCGCTGCGATGAGCCACAAGACCGTGAACGAGGTCGTGTCGGCGCACGTTCCGTGCTGCCACATGGAGTGGCCCGACGGCTCGGTGCCGCCGGTGCCGTTCGCCTGCTACTACCTCGACCGCGACACGCCGATAGTCGCAGGAGACGTCCAAATCGCCGTGAAGCGCCGCTGGATGGTCGAGCTTTACGAGAAGCGCCGCGACAAGGCGCTCGAGATGGAACTCGCGGACGACCTCCGCGCCGAGTTCGGCTCGGTACGCCGCGAGGAGCAATGGATAGAGAACGACAACTTGCTTCAGGTTGTCTTCTCGTTTTACGAGATCGAAGGAGAATTCGATGGCTAGAAAAGTACGCTACGGACTTCGCAACACCAAGTACGCTCTGTGGAACCCCACGCTCAACGAAGGCGCGGGCGGATACGATGGGGTTAAGGACATGAAATGGGCCGTCTCGCTCACCCTCTCGTCCGAGGGCGGCGACGGCAACGACTTCTACGCCGACGACGGCATCTGCTTCTCGTTCGCTGGCACCAACGGCGGATACTCGGGTGACCTCGAGCTCGCCAACATCCCCGACTCCGTGCGCGTCGACCTGCTCGGCGAGGTTGTGGACGAGGGCACTGGCGTCCAGTTCGAGACGACCGACGCCGAGCCCAAGCAGTTCGCGCTCATCACCGAGATGCAGACCGACGAAGGCCCCATCGCCTACGCGTTCTACAACTGCGTCGCCTCGCGTCCCGAGCTGAACGCGAACACGAAGAACGACAGCCCCGACGTCGACACCGAGACGCTTCCGCTTCGTATCGCCGCCCAGGAGTTCACGCACCTCGGCGAGGAGAAGAAGTTCGTCCAGGGCCACATCCAGAAGACGGCCGACAACGCCGCCAAGTACAAGGCGTTCTTCGACGCAGTCGTCGTCCCGACCAAGGCCGGAGCGTAAGGGGTCTAGATGTTCAAGGTTGAAATCGACGGCAAGCAGGTCAAGGCCGACGTCACGTTCTACACGGCATGGATATACGAGGCGGAGTTCGGCAAGGACCTCATCTCCGACTTCTACGGAGTCCAGGACTTCAATCCCATCGTCTCCGTGGAGGGCGAGGACGTGGTGAAGGTCGACTTCACCAAGGTGAGCTGGCTCGCCGCCACCCGCGTGCTGTGGGCCGCGGTCAAGACCGCCAACAAGAACACGCCCGCGTACCAGGAATGGATGAAGCGCACCCAGGGAGTCAACACCTGGGAGGTCCGCGAGCAGCTGGACGCGGCGATTACGGAGT
>ODAI012095277.1_pt1 | contig 10136 bp, 8 predicted proteins | sample 1539321 | NCBI WGS metagenome assembly ODAI01 (sample SAMN02144231, study PRJEB22623) | gut metagenome | biome: sheep rumen | host: Ovis aries | place: New Zealand | reverse complement strand
TCAGCACCCAGATACTGCATCAGGCGCTCCTCAATCTGCTGTTTCGTCAGGGGCTGGTTGCGATGAGGTGCCATCAGGCAGCATTCTGTAGTGAACACTGTTCCCTTGCCATCACTCTCGATGCTGCCCCCCTCGAGTACGAAGTCGAGATGGTCTTCGTAGATGCCTTTCACCAGTCCTTTGTCGTAAAGCTGGCGATTAATCTGATTGTCGAGAGCCGCCTCGAACTTCTCGCCCCAGCCATTGAAGCAAAAGTCAAGGAGGATGTTTTCTCCATCCTCTTCAACGGTAATGAAGCCGTGGTCTCTTGCCCATGTGTCATTATGTGGAATTTCATCGACCACAAGGACGGGCTCAAACTGCTCAATCGCAGCTTTCATCTGCTCGTAAACAGCCGTAATTTCAGGTAGGATAGGGGCCCAGTCGGTATTGGCATGGGGCCAGGTAAGCTGTATGAAGCTCTGTGGTTCCCATTCTGCCAGCATGCGTCGTTTTCTAGTTTTCATGGTGCAAAGGTACAAAAAGTTTAGCGATTAGTGTTTAGGGTTTAGAGAAAATTCGTACCTTTGCATGCGAAATCATGATATTAGAACTGCTTGACGTGAATATAGGTCAGCTGATTCGTTCGCTTTCACTGGCAATAGGTGACGGACAACAACTGTCAATCATGGGTCCTACGGGCTCAGGAAAGACCACCCTGTTACGTGCCATTCTGGGCTTTATCCCCATCGATAGCGGTTATATCAGCATTGACGGAGAGTTGCTGACACCACTTTCTGCCCCCTATTTCCGCAAACTGATGGCCTACGTTCCACAACGATTGTCGCTGCCTGAAGGGTATCGTGGCATGGGACTGGAGCGATGGGGCGACTTGTCTGATGACGAGCGCTACCTGCTGTTACTCGGAAATGCTGTAAAGACAGACAAGCCGCTGCTGATTGTGGATGAGCCCTTACAACCCCTGAGCGAAAAGAACAGAGAACGGGCTGACCGTCTGCTTCAGGAAGCCGCCGGGCAGGGCAAAACGATATTGGCCGTAGGTGCGGCAATCTTAAGAAATCAACTCCAACTATGATCAGATTATACCTCATCTTGTTGTTGGCCATCGTCGTGTGGAAAGGCTTCTGGGCTTGGAAACGGGGCATGAGTGCCTATCGGAAGGACAGGCACGACCACGACTCGTTGCGTGAATACCTGTTGGGCAATGGGGCAACAGCGTGGGAGGCGAGGCGTCCCTTCATCCGTCATGCGATGGTCAGGGCGCTGAAACCCCTGCTTCCGCAATGGCGATTGTTCCTGTTCCTATTGGTGTTGGGCGTGCTGATATTCCTGTTTTCATAGACGGGCAGTTCTTGATGTGTGGCAAAAAACTGAAACAAATCAGAAAAAAAAGTGGGCCGCGCTGATAGTTTTTCTTCGATTTTTTGTAATTTTGCAGCCCTAAACGTATTAATAAGGAAAAATTATGGGTGGCTTTTTTGGCACTATCTCGAAACAGAGCTGTGTAAACGACTTGTTCTATGGTACTGATTATAACTCACACTTAGGGACGAAGCGCGCCGGACTGGTGACATTTGACGAAGAAAGCGGTTTCCACCGTTCCATTCACTCGCTGGAGCGCAACTACTTCCGCTCACGTTTTGAAGACGAACTGGACGAATTCAAGGGACATCAGGGACTGGGTGTCATCAGCGATACTGACCCGCAGCCTATCATCGTCAACTCGCACCTGGGGCGTTATGCGGTAGTGACAGTAGCCAAAATCAACAACCTTCGCGAGATAGCCGACGAGCTGATGAAGCAGCGCATGCACTTGAGTGAAATGTCAGCCAACAATATCAACCAGACAGAGCTGGTGGCTCTACTGATCAATATGGGTGACACGTTTGTCGAGGGCATCAACAAGGTGTTCCAGAAGATTGAAGGCTCCTGCTCGATGCTGATTCTGACGGAAGATGGCATCATAGCCGCCCGCGATTTCCTGGGACGCACACCTATCGTGATGGGACAGAAGCAGTTGCATCGCCTGTCGCCCATCGGTACGGATGAGTTCTTGCAGGCTTATGCCGTCTCGAGCGAGACAACAAGTTTCCCCAACCTCGACTACAAGGTGATGCGCGATTTGGGGCCTGGCGAGATTGTCCGCTTGCGGGCAGACGGGGTGGAGGTGTTGCAAAAGCCCATGACGCGTTGTCAGATTTGCTCGTTCCTGTGGGTGTATTACGGATTCCCCGCCAGCGACTACGAAGGCATCAATACAGAATATGTACGCGAGAAGAACGGTAGGCTGATGGGCGAGAAGGATACCCAGTTGGAGGCCGACTTGGTGTGCGGCATCCCTGATTCGGGCGTGGGAATGGCCTTGGGCTACTCGCATGGAAAGCAGATACCTTACAAGCGTGCCGTACTGAAATACACCCCAACGTGGCCGCGCTCGTTCACCCCTGGAAACCAGAATCGTCGCGACTTGGTGGCTAAGATGAAGCTCATCCCCAATCCGGCTGTTCTGAAAGACCAGCGCATCGTGTTCTGCGACGACTCGATAGTTCGTGGCACTCAGCTCAGAGACAACGTGCGTACATTCTTCGATAACGGAGCCAAGGAGGTGCATGTGCGCATCTCGTGTCCGCCGTTGGTCTATGGCTGCCCGTTTATCGGATTCACTACCTCGAAGAGCGATATGGAACTGATTACCCGTCGGATTATCAAGGACTTCGAGGGTGACGACAAGAAGAATCTGGACCGCTATGCTCAGACAGGGACGCCAGAATATCAGCGTATGGTCAACGAGATAGCTCGACGTCTGGGGCTCACCTCCCTGAAGTTTGCACGTCTGGAGGATCTTGTACAGTCGATAGGTCTGCCCAAGGATCACGTGTGCACCCACTGCTTCGATGGCAGCAGCTACGACAATCAGCTTGGTGACGGCGATTTCTTCGGGTAAGACATCAAGTCGTTTTGACATCAAGACAACAAGACGTTTTTGACATCAAGACAACAAGACGCTATGAGACGAGCATGTCCCATACGGCGATGATGTGACAGATGCTGCCGGCTAGGACGAAGAAATGGAAGACGGAGTGCATGTATCGCCGTTTGTTGAGTGAATAGAATATGGCTCCTGTGATGTAGCACACGCCTTCGGCGATGATCCATGCTACACAATTGGGACTGACGGCTCGCAATAGCGGTCCGAAGGCTACGAGCACCGAGAGGCCCATTGCCACGAAGCAGATGGTTTCCAGATTGGAATGTTCTTTGAGTTTTACAAAGCTGACAATGGTGCCGCTGATGGCACACAGCCATACGAATCCAAACAATCCGTATCCCCACCATCCTTCACCGCGCATCGCAACGAGTGTGATGGGCGAGTAACTGCCGGCGATGTGCCAGTAGATGGCAGCATGATCCCAGCGGCGCAGGCGTTCCTTCCATCGGCTTTTGGCTGGCAGGGCATGATAGATGGTGGAAGCAGCATAGCTGGCCAGCATGCCGAAGAGGTAGAGTGCCACCCCCACGTCAGCCCATGCTCCACGGGGTACTGCCAGGATGATGAGCACTGTACCTAAAATAACACCAAGCGCGATGCCAGCAGCATGCGACCATGTGTTCCACTGCTCTTCGCGCTTGGTGTAACGTATAGCCATGACGGGCGTTCTAGTCTTCGTAGTCTTCTATATCCTCGTCCTCATCATAGACTTCTGCGTCAGGATCGTCGTCCTCTTCGTCATAGTCTTCGTAGTATTCCTCCTCTCCTTCACACGAAGTACCCCAGTAATATAAGAGGGAGTACTGTAAGATATCTTCAGCAGTATCTATCTTCTTTCCTTCACCGTCGAGGAGCTTGAAGCCATCTTCATACGAGCCTACCAGCATTCGGTCGCCGCTATTCTTGAACTCAGGCTCTAAGAGGATGACACCACCTCTGGGCAGACGGCCTAGCTTCTCGCCTTTGGTGGAGAAGAGGATGTACTTCTCATCATCAGTGGAGGCGGCCAGCAGCTTGCCATTATAAGCGACGCTCTCATATTTGTCCTTGAGCACCCAGTTGCCTTCCAGGTCCATCAGTCCTGTTTGCTCCTTATCATTATTATAGACAACGAACAAGCCATTGCGGGGAACGTCTATGAGGTGCATGTCTTCTTTTAGCTTCATCACGACCTCACCCTTCTTGTCAATGATGCAGTGGTTATCGTTTTTATCGTTCACTACCAGATAGCCGCCAGAGAACTTGTAATCATTAGGACTCATGTCCTTGAACTTCTTGGTGAAGAGCTCGTTGCCGTCCTTGTCTATAACCATCCACTTGGCATTGGGCTCATCTGGGAGCTGCAGGAAGACGATGGCCACATCATCGGAGAAATTCCAGGCATCGGCATACTTGAAGGGGATGACAGTCTCGCCTTTCTCGTTGATATAGCCCCACTTTTCGTTCTCCAGCTTCACCATAGCGCGTCCGCAGAAGAAGTTAAAGGCAGCGACGACACGTTTGCCATTTATCTTCTTCAGGTCCAGCACGGTTTTGCCTTCCTTGTCGATGTACTTTGCATTGCAATCCTCATCGAAGGCAGGACACAGATTACCCGTGAAGCCTCCCACATCTCTGTATTTGCCGATTTTCTTGGGTTTGTTGTCGACGAGTGAGTAGAGGGTGTATTCACTTTCCTCTTCGTCGTAGACGCTAAAGGAACCATTGATGACGGCAGTAATCGACCCTTCGAACTTAGGCTTGACAATGACGTTGCCATCCATGTCCATGATTCCCCACTTTCCGTCTTCTTCCGACTGGAATCCGAAGGCTTCCATTTCATAGCCGGCTCCAGAGCCACCTTTCAACTTGTCGCAACTAGCGACGAGCAATGCCACGAACACCAGTGGCAAAATCTTCCATAAACTTTTCATAATCACTGGTTTTTGATAGTTAGTCTGCTAAAATGAAGTCCAGCTGACGGCGCTCGACATTGGCGCGTGCCACTTTGATGCGGATGGCATCGCCCAACTGGTATTTGCGGTGATGGCGTCGTCCCACCAGCTGATAGTTCTTCTCGTCGAACTCATAGTAGTCGCCGTCCAGGTCGTGCATGCCCACAAGGCCCTCGCAGTGATTCTCGTCGATCTCACAGTAGATGCCATAGCTCTGCACACCGCTGATATGAGCGTCGAACTCCATTCCCACCTTGTCGGCCATGAACTCCACCATCTTGTACTTGATGCTGTCGCGTTCGGCATTCTGTGCCGTCTGCTCCATCTCGCTGGAATGTTCGCACAGCTCCTCGTAATGCTCCTGGTTAGCTGAGCGTCCTCCCTCCTGATAGCGTGTGAGCAGGCGATGCACCATCGTGTCAGGATAGCGGCGTATGGGCGAGGTGAAGTGAGTGTAATAGTCGAAGGCCAGTCCGTAGTGACCGATGTTATGGGTCGAATACTTGGCTTTCATCATTGCACGCAGGGCCATCGTCTCGATGAGTTTCTGCTCCCTTCTGCCCTCAGCCTCACTCATGAGTTTGTTCAGGCTTCGTGAGATGGCACTACGCGTACCGCCGGTCTTGATCTTATATCCGAAGGGAGCCACCACCTGTCTGAGGTTCTCCAGCTTCTGCGGGTCGGGCTGGTCGTGGATGCGATAGGGCAGCGTCTTGGCTTTGGTGCCTTTGGGCACGCGTCCTATCGACTCGGCCACGGTGCGGTTGGCCAGCAGCATAAACTCCTCGATGAGCTGTGTGGCATCCGTCGACTTCTTGAAATAGCAGCGTGTGGGCTTGCCTTTCTCATCGACATCAAAGTGCAACTCTTCACGGTCGAACTTCACGGCACCATTCTGGAAACGTTGCTCCCGCAGGTGCTTAGCCATCTTGTCCAGTGTGCGCAGCTCCATGGCAAAGTCGCCGTCCTTGCCCTGTAAGATATCCTGTACTTCCTCGTAGGCATAGCGGCGGTTGCTCTTGATGACGGTATGTACGATTCGGTGCTTCTTCACATTAGCCTCCTCGTCCATTTCGAAGATGACGCTGTAGCACAGCTTCTCTTCGTCGGGGCGCAACGAGCAGATGAAGTTGCACAGACGCTCGGGAAGCATCGGGATGGTGCGGTCGACCAAATAGACACTGGTGGCCCGCTGCTGTGCCTCCTTGTCGATGATGGAACCTTCAGTGACATAGTGCGACACATCGGCGATGTGTACGCCTACCTCATAGAGGGGAGCCCCCTCCATACCTCCCCCCGAGGGGGAGGCTTTCTTATTGGACTTATCTTTGGGCAAGATTCTGATTGACAGGGCATCGTCGAAGTCCTTGGCATCGGCAGGGTCGATAGTAAAGGTTGTCACGTCGCGGAAGTCTTCCCGTCGGGCTATCTCCTCAGGTGTGATGTCAGCTGAGATCTTGTTGGCAGCATCCTCCACGCGCTGTGGGTACTTATAGGGAAGGTCGTACTGAGCCAGGATGGCATGCATCTCGACGTCGTTCTCGCCTTGCTGGCCCAGCACGTCGATGACTTCTCCCACCAGGTTCTTCGACTCTTCCGATGGCCATTGCGTGATCTTGACCACTGCTTTCTCTCCTGTCTTGCCGCCCTTCAGTTTCTTCTTGGGAATGAGAATGTCGTGCGCAAAGATGTTACCTTCTGTAATGAGGAAGGCATAGTCTTTCTCCACCTGCAGGATGCCTACGGCCTGACTGTGCTTACGCTCCAGTATCTCAGTGACGACGGCCTCCTTGATGTGGTTCTGCCGGCGTGCCATCATGGCCACGCGCACACGGTCGCCTCCCATGGCCGACATAGAGTTGCGCTCGCTGACGAAGATGGGCTTGCCGCCGTCGTCGGGCATGAACGAGTTCTTGCCGTTGGCCTTGCGGATGAAGGTGCCTTCCTGCACCATGTTCTTCAGGTTCAGCCTGTAAGTCGAGTTGTCCACCTTGCTCAGGTAGTCGTCCCAGGCCATCTCCTCCATGACGTCCACGGCCAGCATCTTGGCAGGATGAGTGTTGAGCTTGAGTGCCTTGAAAATTTGCTTGAAGCTGAGTGCTTCGCCAGGGTGTGCCTGGAATAGTGCTTGCACGGCATCGGCTACTTGCCGTTTAGTGAAGCGTTTTCCTCCTTTTTTCTGTCCCATAGTGGTAATAATTTATTTGTGCAGGCAAAGTTACGAAATCTTTTTGAATCCACCAACACTTTTGTCTAATTAATTTCCACGGCCAGTGATTCCTGGGGCATATTCTTTGGCAGGGTGACGGTGATGCGGTCGCCATCGATGGTGTACTTCAGTCGTTTTCCTGTGCTGACGAGCCTGATGCTCTTCTGCGGCAGGTTGCCTGTCCAGCTGATGGCCTGTGGCAGTGCTTGTCCTTCATCGAGCCGATAAATGGCATATTTCATCGTGCCTTCCTTCGCGGCGGTGAACCAGATGTCGCCCTCATGATAATGCGGTGTGATGGTTGTGCCGTAGACTGCCTTTCCGTACTTCCTAAGCCATTGCCCTATTGCATGCAGACGGTCTGTGGCCTCGCGATTGATGAGTCCTTCGGGCGTGGGACCTACGCCAAGCACCAGGTTGCCGCCCTTCGCTACGATCTCGATGAGTGTGGCTATGACTTCGCCGGCAGTCTTGTAACGGGCGTTGCGGGTGTATCCCCAGTCGTCGGTCAAGGGGATGCAGCTCTCCCAGGGATAGGGCAGCTGCTGCTCCGGGATGGCGCGCTCAGGAGTCTGATAGTTCTCGTAAGGGCCTCTGATGGTGCGGTCCACGATAATCAGTCCGGGCTGGTGCTTACGTGCCATCCGTGCCAAGGCGGGCATGTCGATGTCCTGCCCATAACGGCCCGGCCACACCCATCCTCCGTCGAGCCAGAGGATGTCCACCTTCCCGTATCGGCTCAGTATCTCTCCGATCTGCCGATGCGTAAACCGCTTGAACTGCTCCCAGCGCCAAGGGAACTGCTCGATGGGGTAGTTCACGTTGCGTCCTTTCTTGGCATAAACATCCCACCAGTAGTACTGCGAATGCCAGTCGGGCTTCGAGAAGTAGGCGCCTATCGTGAACTGCTCCTGCCGGAAAGCATCGAACACATGCCTGAGCACATCGCGGCGCTCATCATCCTTGAAGGCATGTTTGGCGATGGTGTAGTCGGTCGCCTGCGAGTCGAACATGCAGAATCCATCATGGTGCTTCGTGGTGAAGATCATGTATTTCATTCCGGCATCCTTGCATGCCGAGGCCCATTGGCTGGGGTCGAAGTCTGTGGGACGGAACTCGTCGGCCAGTCCCCAGTACCAGTCCAGGTACTGCTGATAGGTGCGGGTGGTGTCGCGGGTGATCCAGTTCTCATCGCAGATGCTCCACGACTCCACGATGCCCGGAACGGCATAGATGCCCCAGTGCAGCAGCACGCCGAATTTCAGGTCCTGCCATTGCTTGAGGTTCTCCACTACATCCGGTTCTGTGGGCCATTCGTATCCGTCCGACTGCTCGTGCAGGTTGTTCTGCTGTGCTATGGCCGTTGTCGAGCCGAGCAGCAGGGCGAGGGCAGTGGCAGCGATGGTTAATGTCCTTTTCATCATATTGGTCAATAAAGGTTTTAGGTTATTGTGGTGCTTTTTGCCTAGGGGCTCAGGGTTATTCCGAATACCAGGAATGCTTTCTGAGTGTGTGGGGTGGCTATTAGCTGTGCAAAGACCGGTATCGACAGCTTCTCACTTAGTGCGATGTCCTTGGTGGCCTTCAGCGAGATGTTGGTCACGGCCAGGCCGTTGGTCTCGTAATAAGAAGTGGCAAAGGGAACGAGTCCTACGGCTCCTTCCCAGTCGCAGCCCGCCAGTTGGAAGGGCACCTTAGCCTCCAGGTACGATGAGTATGCGCGGCTGCCTTTGTTGTTCTCTCCGTCATTGCCGGCAAAGTTCGTGTACCATTGTATGCTGGCCAGTCCCAGGTCATAGCCCACGTTGGCCTCAAACACGTGGCTGGTGCGATGAGCGTCGTAGAGGAAATAGCGCTGCTCGGGGTCGTTTACCCAGTAGTCCGTCACGCCGATGTTCAGTCGGCCCAGGGTATAGGATGCCGTGATGTCTATCTCGTTGTTGTCATCCGGATTGGATAAGCCAGCGCTGCCACATGCCTCTAGTTTAAATCCCCTGTAGGCGATGCCCAGCGTCGGCTGTATCGACACTCCTCCCATGTCCTGGCCGCGCCATACATAATGGCTGATGATGTCGGCGGCGATGGTAGCCTCGGGCTTTTCCTGTGCCATGATGGCCGTGCTGGCCGTCATCAGCATGATGATCATCCGTAGTCGTTTCATACCTGTGGTTCTGATGGTGTTTCCTTGGTGTCTTCTTCCGTCGCTTCGTTCCCCTTGAAGTTTGTCAGGAATTGATCCCAGTTCTGAAAGCCGGCCAGTAGCGACAGGCGATCGAGGGTCTTGCGGCTGGGCTTGCGCATCACCTCATGCTCCACAGCCTCAAGCAGTTTCTTCAGTTTCTGTTCCATATCATAGCAATTGTTGGTAAATCGAGGCGATGCGCCGTGCAGCGTCATTGCCCTCGAAGCGTCGTATGTATTGCCGGCTGGCATCGATGCGCTGCTGTCGTCCGGGTGCTCCGTACAGCACCTGACTGATGGCATGAGCCATGTCCTGCTCGTTGTCGGGGTCCACATAGATGCTGTCGGGACCGCCGGCCTCTTCCAGACACGACCCGGTGCAGGCCACCACGGGCAGCCTCTGGCTGATGGCTTCGATGACAGGTATGCCGAAGCCCTCGTAGCGTGAGGGATAGACAAAGCAGTCGGCCATGCGGTAGAGTGAGGGCAGGTCGTCGTCGGGCACGTTGTGCAGCATCTGCACACGGCTGTGCATGCGGTGCTCCAGGATGTATTCGTGTATCTGGTCGCTGTAGGGAGTCTGACGGCCCACGATCACCAGCGACACGTCGTCGGGCAGGTGATGCAGGGCTCTGACGGCCAGCAGCATGTTCTTGCGCTCCTCTATCGACCCCACGCTGAGCACATAGCGGTCGGGCAGCACATATTTCTCGCGCACCTGCCACATCTTGCTCGCCTCGGGCTCCTCGGTGAAGCGGGGAGCACAGCTCTGGTATACCACGTCGATGCGGCTCTTGTCGATGCCGCCCAGCTCGCAGATGTC
>ODAI011335592.1_pt1 | contig 10136 bp, 8 predicted proteins | sample 1539321 | NCBI WGS metagenome assembly ODAI01 (sample SAMN02144231, study PRJEB22623) | gut metagenome | biome: sheep rumen | host: Ovis aries | place: New Zealand | reverse complement strand
CATCGGCTTGGGGATAAGCTTCGTCTCCTCGCCAAGGCGGGGTCCCATGCCGCCTGCGAGTATCAGGGTCTTCACAGTTTTCCTCCATTGCCTGCCAGCCGGCTAGCGGAGCCTTCTGAGCCTGTCACACAGCCAGCGCCCGGCTTTTGTAAAAGAAAGAAGGCGTACGCCTATCGAGCACAGACGGCGGAACGCGTTTGCGGGCGAAAAAGCACCCCTGCGGTAGCGCCTGCAGTCCTGCAGTATGCCTAATATGACGGGAACAAGCGCAGCCCGGTGGAAGCAGCCCGGCAGAAGGAAATACGACTCCGTCCGGTCGTTTTCTACGGTGGCCTCCTCTATCCGCGACACAGCCCATGCAAGGAGCCTCTGTTCCGTGGCATGAAGCAGCCGGCGGGCTTCGTCCTCCGGCAGGCGGGGGCGCATAAAATCCGCCAGACCTTCCAGCACCAGATGGATAGACGCAAAATTGCGCTGGTTTTCGGCAAGCGTATGCTCTTTGGTGGAAATCCCGGAGCCCACAAGGTAATTGCTCACAAGGATGTCACGCTGGATAAAGCGCCGCGTAAAGAACGCGATGCAGCTTGAGCCGTAGGTATCCTCCGTCGCGTTGATGTAGGCGTCGCCCATCGCGGCAAAAGCCTCTTTTACGGGCGCAGCCTTATACAGCTTGTTCCAGATGGTCACCGTCGCGTCCGGGCGGAGGAAATAGCTCAGGCGCTTATCTTCCGTATTGTAGGCCTCCGGGCGGACAAGCATGTTCTCCGGGCGCTGCATGTACGAAAATTCGCAGGCATCAAAACTGTCATCCTGCGCGATGACCTCGTCGCGCAGCTTCTGCAGCGCATCGATGAAAAGGTAATCGTCGCCGTCCAGAAAGAGGATGTAGTCGCCGGAGGCAGCCTGCACCCCGCTTTTGCGCGCCATGAACAGCGAGCGGTTCTCCGCGTGCCGGATGACTTTGAGCCGGCTGCTCAGCGCGGCGAATTCCGCGAGCACAGCGGCGGTTCCGTCAGAAGAGCCGTCATCGACGGCGACAAGCTCAAAATCCCGGAAGGTCTGGTTCAGCACCGACGATACGGCGCGATGGATGCAGTCTTCCTGATTACAGGCGGCGAGTACGACGGAAATCAGCGGGCGGGCGGGCGGCTCCCCGGATTCAAGCGGCACATTCGCCACTTTCTTGGCATACGGCAGATTCTGGATGTTGGCGACGACCGAAGGGAAAACCTTTATCCGCTCGTTCACCCAGTACGGCGGCGTAACGACAGTCCTGCCGGGCTTCCTGTCAAAATACTGCCCCCACCAGCTGAACGACGAATTGCTCATGATGTGGTGCGTGCAGCAGGACATCAGGAAGATATCCCATTTGTTCCGCCGGGGAGTCTCGTTGCCGCTGATAAAATAGACGGGCGCCCTGCCGAAATCAAGGTTCCGCGCGGCCCAGCCGCTGTCGTCGGAGAAGACAAAAAAAGCGGCGTCCGGTACCGTCCGCAACACTTCCTTGATGGCATTGTTGAAGTACGCTTTGGTGGCTATGTTCCCCAGCTGGAAGTGGTTGTTGTAATCGCCGCAGCGGACATGCACGGAGACGGAGGAAGGGCTCTGCCCTATCAGGCGCTGCCAGTCTTTGTTCCGCGCGTCGCGGGGGCTGCCGAAGAGCCGGGCAAAATCCACATAGTCCTTATCGAAGAAGCGGCTGTCCTGCCAGTAACCGTTGAATACGATGTTGTCGGCAGCGGAAAAAGCGCCGCTGCGGAAAGTCTCGTCGTCAACAACGGTGAACGAGCGGTTCCGGCGCCGGTTCGATATGGCGAAGGCCTCATGCTCCAAGAGGTAGCCGCCATGGATGCTGTCTACTTTAAAATGCGTCGTGTTCAGGCGGATGTCGGCAGCAGGGAACTTATCCCGCAGATAGAGGGCAAAATTATACTGGAAAAGCTGGTTGCCCAAGCCGCCCATGATATTTACGACAAACACGGGCTAACCCCTGGCGTATCCGAGCTTTGCCGCGAACACCGCCTCAAGTTTTTCCTGCAAAGCCTTGTTCATGTTGTATATATAATCGACGCCGTCCTCCAGCAGGCGCGGACGGCTTATGAACTCATTGTAATATGACTCCGAGTTCCAGAGCTGCCGCACCTCCGCAAGCACGGCATCAGCCCGCTCCGGAGCATAGAGAATAAGCGCGTCGGGGTTCACCAGCCCTTCCTCCGGTTTGTTCTCGGAGCCGTTGTATATAGGGATGCAGGCGGATCGGAAAGCCTCGAACAGCTTTTCAGTCACGTAGCCGCGGACGGACACATTCTCCGGGCAAATATTGAACATATAGCGGCGGAGATACGTAGGCTTGTCGTCCGCACAGTCCTGCCACAGGGAATCATCATTATGACGGAACGTGCCGGGGCAATCTATGCGCGCCACCGGAGAAAGCAAATCAAGAATCTGGCTCCGTATCCCGCCGCCAGAGGTGTTGTCGCCGACAGGCCTGTCGTGGTGGGCAATCAGGGCGCAGAATTTATCCTTCTTCATCCTGAGCGCGTTCAGCGCCCGTATACGCCGCAAGATTTCATCCTTATCAAAGGTATCGAAATACGTATGGCACCAGAGCGGCAGCCTCGCATAGTTCTCTTCCGTCCGGTCAAGGGAAAAGCCAACCGACACATCGCAGCATCCGGTGCATTCGTGGCTGTAGGCGGTGAAATTCCGTACGACATCCTCACCGGTATAGAACACTTTGACGGCAGCCTTTGATTTCTGAACCGCGCGGAGCGGACCCTCGACAGAAAAAAATTCAAGCTGCGGACGGTAGCAGCTCAGACGGAATTCCCCGAATGATTCGGGGAGATAGGGCTTCATGAAGAACGACCCCAGGCTTTGCGGGGTCATTTTGCCGTACCAGTTGGTGAAACAGACACGCGGGTGCCGGTCGAAAACCGCGCGCAGGGCATCCCGGAGCCAGACCAGAGATGTCTGCATGGCGCGGATACAACGCCTTGCACAGCGCACGCACACGCGAATCACGTCTCCGACCTCAAGAACGAATGCCCCCCCCACTTGCTTTTGTCACGCATCTGTATTTTCCTGTCAAAAGGAAGCTTCCAGTCCTGCGGGTACAGATATGCAGGGGACAAAACCCTGAATTTGCCGGGATAATCAATCATATAGCGGTTAAGATGGCTCTCATCATGCCAGAGCGCGATGACGTTCCGGGCGTAATCAGCCTCAGTCCTCTGAGACAGGCAGCGTGCCAGAGCAAGGAAATCATCCGCGCACCCCCCATTGAATGCCCCGGAAAAATAGGAGGAGCCCTCCTCCAAAGGAACGCAGGCGGAACAATCGGGGTTCCTGTCATAGGTAAAATCCCGCGGCAGCCTGTCGAAAAAGCCCGGATGGATAGTAACGAAAAGCTTCTCGTCCCCCTCAGGAAGGATTTCAGCGGCATGGACTTCCTGCATGACAAGCAGATTGGCATTCATGAACATGAGATAGTCCATTTTCCTGAGGGCAGACTCAGCCTTCAGGAAATAGCTGAAGCGGCGCAAAGTAGGGAACGGCCAGGGCTCGGCCTCCTGCCGGACAGTATGAACGCGTTCCGTCTCCAGCCGCAGCAAATTCTCGCTGTCAGTAAACAGGAAATAATGCTTCTCCACGTCGGTAAGGAATTTTTCCTCGCAGGAACGATAGAACGAATCCCAGAAAACCGCATACCTGCCGGTGCAGACATAGAGTATCCCAACTTTCTCCATCACACGTTCCTTCCTGCTATACGCCTTACATGATACAGGGCGCGGCATGAGAAATCCTCAAGCAGGGCATACACGCTTGCAAGGAAAACCTTCAGCCTTGCAAAAGGCACCGAACGGGCATCCTCCCGGATCCATGAAAAGAAAAAGGAGACTACCCGCGCACGCTGCTCTTCGAACGTGCCGGTCTTCGGACGAATGGACGAGGGGTTGTCGTCATAATAATACAGCAGAGGATTGGCCAGATAAGCGATTTTATGCGTATACGCGATGCAAAACCAGCAGGCATAATCCTCAACATCCTTCAACGGAGGAAATTCCCGCGCATTACTGCGGAACATACTCGCATCGACCAGCATGGAGCTGCATATCACAGGATTCCTGCCATAAAAATCCTTGAACGAATACTCGCGGTCTTTTGAGCCGCCGAAATATGCCTCGTATTTTGAGATATAATCCGTCCTCCACGCGTTCGTGCAGCATGCCCCAAGATGCTTTTTCCGCATAAAGTACAGCTGTGCCTCCAGCTTGGCGGGGAGCCAGCAGTCGTCATCGTCGCTGAACGCAAGCCATTCCCCGCGGGCATTATCGATTCCCCTGTTGCGGGCATAGGCCGGAAAACCGTGCGCCGGGCCGCAGGCTATGTATCTGACGCGGCTATCCTGAAGCGAGGCGACGACAGCCTTTGTATTGTCCGTCGAGCCATCATCGCACACAAGAACCTCAAGGTTCCGGTATGTCTGCCCTAAAATGCTCTGCACAGTCTTGAGCAGCAAATCCGCACGATTACAGGTGGGAATAATGACAGACACCAGACCAAGTATTTTTTCTTCCATAAAAATAATGAAAACGACAATCAGGCACGAATTTATGCAATCAAGCCGGAACAATAACAAGCTCTAAACCGGGCTATTCTTTTCCGTAAAAACAAAAGAAGAGACAGTCAAGAGGAAATTCGTGATGCCTTAAGGCTGCGCCGCAAGAAGCCCGCTGCAACCGGCAGGATTGCTTCCATAATAATCCAAAAACGGGGGCACGTCAAGTGCCGCGCCAGCGGCGGGCAGGCGGGGGACGCGCAGGCGGGAATGCTCAGGGCTCCCGGCAGATGCGCAGGAAAACATCGGAGGATTTCACGATTTCCTGAATTTTGCGCTTCTGCTTGTGGTAGGGGCTGGCGCGCATCATGTCCGTGGAGACGTCCTCTAGGTGCTGCACGTGCAGCCGGGGGGAATAGAGCATCCTGAGCCCCGCACGGGTGCACTCAAGGTGCAGGATATCTTCCTCAAAATAAAGGAAGGTTTCAGGATTGAAGGCCTCGCGACGCTTTTTCATAAAATCTTCTGAAAATATATAACAAGAACCGTGCAGCACCACCGCTTCCATCTCCTGGTCGACGGGTACCGGGACGCCATGCCCCTTCTTAGGGAAAAAACGGCGCAGCCAGCCGAGCAGGAGGTGGCGCGTATAGTAATATGGAAAGAATTTTAAAATGTGGCGGTTCCAGAGGTTCATCTGGCGGACATCCTCCTCCCCCTGCCCGCGCAGATAGCGCGCGTCCGTGGCGTAGCGGGGGTTCTGGTGGCTGCCGGTGGCGGGATTCACAATATCCGGGCCGAGCACGGCAAAGCGGGTGCGGCCGTACAGCTCGTCTATCCTGCAGAGGAAGTCCGGCTGGCGCACAAGGACGTCGTTGTTCATCACGACGATGTACGAGGGCGCAAAGCGCTCGCGCAGCCACGCATAGCCGATGTTGTTCCCGCGGGCAAAGCCCTCGTTCGCCCCGTTGAGCAGCACGTGCACGCAGGGCACATCCTTGTATCGCCTACGGAGGGCGTCCCCGCTGCCGTTGGGGGAGGCATTGTCCACGACGGCAATCCGTATCAGCCCGTGCGGAAAGAGCGACAGGAGCGCGTCAACGCAGTCGCAGGTCATGTCATAGGCCAGGTAGTGCAGGATAACGAATCCGAAAAGCTTGTCAGGTGCTTCCATGAGGCAAGTCTATTCCCTTCTTGAAGAATATGCAAGAAGAAAATATAATGGAGCCTGCAAAACCGCACTTTTGCAAGGCTCTGCCCGAAAACAATGCTTTTTTGAAGCAGGCCTTGATGGAGCATAATGGACAAGCTGGATTCCGACCGGAAACTCAGAAAAATAACCTTCCTCACGGGCCATTCCTGGAAGAGCAAGCGGCTCGGCGGCTTCCACAAATTTGCGGAGGCAGCCTGCGCGCAGGGGGCCGAGACGGTATTCTTCAGCTTTCCGCGCCCCTACTACGGGCTCCTCATGCATCAGGAGCTGTTCAACGCAAAGGCTATCCGGGAGCTGCAGAAGGGCGTCAGCTACACGGTGGAGGGCTCGACGCTGCACAACGTGACGTTCGCGACGCTCAAGCTGCCCAACGTCTGCCGCCGCTTTCTGACGGACGGGATGATGAACGCGCTGGAGCGATTCTCATTCACCCCGTTCTCCCGCTTTGCGCGGCGCTGGCTCGACGGCACGGATGTCTTTGTCTTTGAGTCGGCGGACGGCATCATTTTCATAGACCGGCTGAAAAAGCGCTACCCGCAGGCGAAATTCGTGTACCGCCCCAGCGACCCGCTCATGTACGACGGCGCGCTCAGCCGCTACGAGAGGAACGAGCGGCACATCATGGAGGAGGCCGACCTGAGCATAGTGGTGAACGAGGAGGGGCTGGCGCTGTACCGCCGCAAGATTCCCGGCTTCGACGCGCGCATCCCCCACGTGCTGCTCTCCAACGGCGTGGATATCGAGCCCTATACAAAAGAATACCCTGCGCCGGAGCTGCTGCGTGGCAGAACCACGCTGCTCTACGTGGGCGCATGGGCGGTGGAATGGCCGCTGCTGTGCAGGGCGGCGGACGAATGCCCTGACTGCGATTTTGTGGTGGTCTGCCCGAACTACCCGGATGCCGGCACCCTGCAAGAGGCGGAAAGCCACGGAAACCTGCACTATGTCCCCGGCATTCCGCCTGAGGAGGTGCCCGCGTGGATAACGAACTGCACGGCAGTGATGGTTCCCTACGTGACGGGATTCTACAAGAACAGGCCGCTGGGCATTACGGCAAAATACTATCAGGCGATGGCTGCCCGCAAGCCCATCGTGGCATACTGCGACACCCCCAGGCTTGAGGATGCGGGCGTATCCGTCACCTACACCTACGAGGAATTCATAGCGGCGGCAAAACGTGCCGTCCAGCAGAAGGAATGCAGCTATGCCTTTGACCTCGCGGGACGGGACTGGGGGAAAATCACGCGGAAATTCATGGAGCTGCTGGAGGATTTGTAAGCTATGGACAAAAAGACGACTGACATCATGAGGAGAGCGCTCTCCTTCAGGACGGTGCTGGTGCTCTTCATCGCGGTGTGCCTCTGCTGCACCTTCCCCGCGCTCAGGGCGGCTATCATGTCGCTCATGGAGCACGTCATCGGCCGCTCGCTGAAGAACCTCCAGAAATGGGACGCCGTCATCACCTACTCCATGCGCTTCTTTGCGCTCGTCGCGTCGGCGACCTATTTCTTCATGTACACGGGAAAAGGCACGGAATTCCGCGGAAAAGCAGCGGCACGGCTCAGGGAGCCTTTTGCGGAGACGGCTGACCGCAGGCGCACGGCGCTCATCTTTGCCGTCTACGTCGTCTGCTACCTCGCGCTGCTCCGCGCGGACTACAACTACAAGGACGACGTGCAGCGCCTGCTTGGGGGGCACAAGTCATGGGTCGAGGCAAGCCGCTATATCTCCGAGTCGCTGGCGGTCTTTCTGCATACCAATTTCTACCTGAACGATATCTCGCCGCTTGGCCAGCTGATTGCGCTCGCCGTCCTTTCCGTCGCGTCTGCCCTGCTCGCATGGAGCACGGCAGGCGGCAGGCCAAGGACGATGGCGCTGCTCGCCTCCGCATTCATCGCCATCACGCCCTTCTACATCGAGAACATGTCGTATAAATTCGACGCGCCGTACATGGCGCTCTCCATGCTGGCGGGGGTGCTGCCGTTCATGTTCACGGCAGACCTTCCCCTTTTTGCAGTCGTGTCGGTGCTGTCCCTGCTCGCCGCCTGCTGCTCCTACCAGGCGGCAAACAGCGTCTACGTGGTGCTCGCCGTCGGAACGGCGCTCAGCATGTTCCTTGACGGCAAAAAATGGAGGGACATCGGGAGCTTCGTGCTGTGCGCGGTGCTCTCCTACCTTGTGGCGCTCGCCTTCTTCCGCTTCGTGCTGATGATTCCGACCGAGCTTACCATCGACGAGCGGGATACCGGGCTGCTCCACGGCAGCCAGCTGCTCGCCCTTGTGCACGCAAATTTCGCGCAGTACGCCCGCGCGGCGGCAAAGCAGTACGGCAACCTGTGGCTCAAGCTCTTTACGGCGGCGCTCGCGCTGCTGTTCCCCGGGGCTGCGGCGCTCTCGTCCCGGCCGAACAAATGGCTCTCCGCGCTCGTGGCGGTGGCGGGGCTGCTGCTGATGTTCGCGCTCTCGTTCGGGGCATACCTCTTTATCGGCAACCCCGTCACGGAGAACCGGGCGCTCATGGGGCTTGACGCGCTCATCGCCTTTGCGGGGGTCTTCACCGCAAGCAGGCTCGGCGGCAGGGGACGGGCGGGAGCCGTCTCCGCGCTCGTCACCGGCTGCCTGCTCTACGGATTCTGCATGTGCTGCACCGTAGCCGGCAATCTCTACGCAAAGCAGAAGGAATACGAGACCTTCCGCTACACACTGCTGATGCATGATTTGTCGCTCTTCGTCAGCGACCTGGGCAAGAGCACGATATACATCACGGGCGGAATCGGCCAGACCGCCGCCGGACACATGGACTACACGAACTACCGCATGGACATCGGCGACGTGACGATGGGCTGGGTCAAGCACAAGGTCATGGAGAAGAACATGAACTTCGAATTCCTGTCCGGCAACGCCTACGCCGACCGGCTGGAGGAGCAGCCTGAGCTGCAGGCCAGGCTCGAATCGCTGCCGCTCCTCCTGAGCACCTACTACCACAGCATCTACGGCGCCGACGATTTGTATTACGTGACGCTGAAGTGCCCGCAGGTAAGCGGCTACGAGAACCGCAGGAGCCAGGAATGAAGGGAATACTGATAAACGGGAACTTTCTGTGCAGGAACCTGACGGGCGTGGAGCGGCATGCCATAGAGCTCTGCCGGAGACTGGACGGGCTCGTCGCGGCAGAAGACGGATATGCGCTCCTTGCGCCGGCAAACGCGAAATTCGTGCCGGAATACACCCATATCCGCGTCATCCGCTCCAAGACGGCCATCAAACGCTTTCCGTTCTGGGACATGGGCACATTCGCCCGCGCCTGCCGCCGCCTGCGCATGACAGGGCTGAGCTTCTCGAACACGGCGCCGCTGGGCAAACGCTGCGGGCTGGCATACATCCACGATATCTACGCAAAAGATTTCCCGCAGGACTTCAGCACGTTCCGCGACCGGCTCATCTGCCTGTACGACCGCATGCAGTTCAGGAACATCGCGCGCTTCGCCAGGCACATAGTGACGGTGTCGCAGTTCACGAAGGAGCGGCTGGAGCAGGCGTATGGCGTCGCGCCGGAACGGGTGACGGTGACCGGGAACTCATGGGAGCACTTCGCCAGCATAGCGGCGGACGACGGCGTCTTCGGCCGCTTTCCCGCGCTGAAGGACAGCCCGTTCTACTTTACGCTGGGGAGCCTGAGCAAGCGCAAGAATCTGGCATGGATTGCCGCCTATGCGCGCCTGCACCCGGACGAGACCTTTGCCATCAGCGGCAAGGCCATCAGCGGGCTGGTGCCGGAGGAGCTGGGGCAGCTTGCCTCGCTGCCGAACGTCGTGCTGCTCGGCTACGTCTCTGACGGCGAGGTAAAGGCGCTCATGCAGCGCTGCCGGGCGTTCGTGTTCCCCTCCTATTATGAGGGATTCGGGATGCCGCCGCTGGAGGCGCTCTCCGTGGGGGCGCCCGTGGTAATCGCGCGGGCGTCAAGCCTGCCGGAAATCTACGGCGGCACGGCACACTACATAGACCCGCACGAGCCGGGCGTCAGCATTCCCGCGCTGCTCAAGGAGCCGGTCGAAGCGCCAGAAGCCGTGCTGGGCGCCTTCACATACGAAAAGCTCGCCCGCACGCTGCACTCCGCGATAGAGAGCCTGCCGGACTGAGCCCCGCAGGCGCCTGAAACCCACAGCGGAATGTATTCCCTCTGAAAACATGCATAAGAGCGGCATGATATGAAAACTATTTTTTTGATTTTTCCTCATGTTGCAAGGATGCAACAAGAAAAAATGCGCTCCCAGCGGAAAAACACCCGGACTGCCTGTTGCACGCTTCGCTTTGCAAATGGCAGCCCGGGCGTTTTTCCGCTTCCGCGCATTTTTTATGTTG
>ODAI014700818.1_pt1 | contig 10137 bp, 5 predicted proteins | sample 1539321 | NCBI WGS metagenome assembly ODAI01 (sample SAMN02144231, study PRJEB22623) | gut metagenome | biome: sheep rumen | host: Ovis aries | place: New Zealand | reverse complement strand
TGAAAATATAGTCCGCATACACACATATTTTGAAGAAAACGGTACTGCATATTTTGTAATGGATTTTGTCGAAGGTACCAGCTTCGATGTTTATATCCGTGAGCATGGCGGAAAGCTTGACTGGGAAGAAACGGCTAAAATCCTTATCCCTATCATGGATGCCCTGGGTGCAGTACATTCTAAGGGTATAGTGCACCGTGACGTAACCCCCGACAATATTTATATAACTAAGGACGGCGGAGTAAAGCTGCTGGACTTCGGTGCGGCCAGATATTCACTGGGTGACAAGAGCCGCTCTCTTGACGTGGTGCTTAAGCACGGCTTCGCCCCTAAGGAACAGTATACAAGGCACGGAAAGCAGGGGCCTTTTACCGATATATATGCTCTGGGTGCTACATTCTACTATGCACTTACCGGTAAGCGTCCCCCTGACAGTATAGACCGTATGGAAGAAGATGAGCTGGTTCCGCCCAGCAGATTAGGGGCTGTTATAACCAAGGATGCGGAAGACGCTATCATGATGGCTATGAATGTGCAGCCTCAGGAACGTTTCCAGAGCATGCTTGCATTTAAGAACGCCATGCTGATCTCAAAGGAAGCTGCGGAGAAGGAAAGAACGGAAGAGCTTCAGGTGCGTCAGGTGACTGAGGCTCAGCCTATACCTGTGTCACAGACTATACCCGCATCCCAGACTATACCTGCATCCCAGGCGATACCTGTGTCACAAAATATACCCGCATCTCAGACGATACCTGCGTCGCAGACAATACCGTCATCGCAGACAATACCGTCATCGCAGACGATCCCGTCATCTCAGACAATACCGTCATCACAGATGGGTGCCGGAAATGTGGGTATTACTGTACAGAATCCTGCAGATGGTGTGGGCGTTACTATGCAGAATCCTGCGGATAGCATAGGCGCTACCGTTGCCGCCGGAAATGGCGGGGGTGGAAACGACGCATCCGCGCAGACTCCACCGGCTCAGCCCAAAAAGAAAAAGGGCGCATTTGCTCTGATTCTTATACCGGTTGCTATTATTGCGGTAGTACTTGTAATAGTTCTGGGAATTGTGGGGATCATTGTTGTAAAACCTCGCATACAGTACAGCAGTGCTGATAAAAAGCTTGCGGCAAAGGATTATGATGGCGCCATAGATGGTTTCACAGCTCTTGGAGATTTCAGCGATTCCGCGGAAAAGGTTAAAGAAGCAAAGTATCTGAAAGCCGGAGATCTGGCAAAGAACGGCTCTTATGACGAGGCCATCGAGATTTATGAGGAGCTTAAGAATTACAAGAAGTCCTCGGATAAGCTGGATGAGGCTACCTATGATAAGGCTAAAGAGCTGATGGCTGACAAGGACTATGATGCGGCTGAAAAACTGTTTAAGTCGCTGGGAAATTATGAAGACTCCAAGAAGCAGCTTCAGGAAATATCTTTCTTAAAGGCGGAAAAACTTTATGAAGACGGAGATTTCGAAGCGGCTTACGATGCTTTTTACGACCTGTATTATGCCGGATATCGTGCAGACGAGGCGGCGAATTATATGAGCCAGATGACCTATGACCTGGGCTGCCAGTATCTTGATGAGGGTAATTATGCAGATGCCATAGAATGTTTTGAACAGTGTGGCGACTCTGATATGGTCAACAAAGCCAAGTGGGGATATGTCCAGGCAAACTATAACAATACCGACACTACTACCTACGAGTATCTGACGGATCTGTATTATGACGGTTACAGCGGAGCGTCTACAGCTTACGATGAGCTGTATGCATGGGGTATCCAGGTTCTCGGCTGGAATGATTCGGAGTATGATACCTCAAATTATTACAGCTCGCTGAGCGTTACTGACGAGTGGTACTGCCACATTATGCTGACAGGAGGAGCTCCCGGGGAGACTACATCCGTTTCCTATTCCCTTACCATAAACGGTACGAATTACAACTATATGGGAGAAATAGATGGGCTTTGCAACAGTGGTGATTATGGCTGCGCAGACGCATGGTATACAGCCGGGACCGGACCATCGGGCACCCTTGAGTACGTGTTCTATGATGCAAACGGCTACGAGATAGCATCTTCATCAGTTGAGCTGTATTAGTGATTCGCTCAGGATTCAGCCGTCTGAACCATGCGGGGAGTCTGCAAGCGTTGATAAAAGACAGGAAATGTTGTACTATTAGTTACTATAATAAATGAAAATATGAAGGGGGAGGAGAGTCTTATGAGCGATAAGTATCCTATGGCGTTAGCCTCGGGAACGGTTCTCGCAGGGCAGTATATCATAGACAGAGTGCTGGGCCAGGGCGGCTTCGGCATTACTTATGCTGCAACAGATCATAAGACAGGCAATAAAGTAGCTGTTAAGGAATTCTTCCCGGATACCATGGCTGCCAGACAGGGAACCACGGTCGTTTCTTTTACCGGCGAGAGGGGCGAGAGCTTTGCTTATGGTAAAGACCGCTTTCTCGATGAAGCCCAGACACTTGCGCAGTTTATCGGAAATGAGAATATAGTCCGTATACATACCTATTTTGAAGAGAATGGTACTGCATATTTTGTAATGGACTACGTGGAGGGCACCAGTTTTGATGTCTATATCCGCGAGCATGGCGGAAAGCTCGACTGGGAAGAAACGGCGAAGATACTTATACCTGTCATGGATGCGCTTGGCGCCGTTCACGCTAAGGGCATCGTTCATCGTGATGTTACCCCTGATAATATTTATATTACAAAGGATGGCGGCGTAAAGCTGCTGGATTTCGGTGCGGCCAGGTATTCTCTTGGCGACAAGAGCCGTTCCCTTGATGTCGTGTTAAAGCATGGCTTTGCCCCCAAGGAGCAGTATACAAGGCGGGGAAAGCAGGGGCCTTTTACTGATATCTATGCTCTGGGAGCGACTTTTTATTTCGCTCTTACAGGCAAAAGACCGCCTGACAGCATAGACCGAATAGAGGAGGATGAGCTTATCCCTCCCAGCAGGCTGGGGGCCAGGATATCTCCGGCTGCTGAAGAAGCTATCCTGATGGCGATGAATGTTCAGCCACAGGATCGTTTTCAGAGCATGAAGGCATTTAAAAATGCCATGCTCATATCAAAGGAAGAGGCTGAAAAGGCACGGACCGAGATACCACAGGTACGTCAGAGTGTTCCGGCTGCCGGAGCTGCTGTTTCAATGACGGATGCTTCCGTTGTGACAAATTCACAGGCGGCAGCAAATACGGCGTTTGTATCACCGTCGCAGACGATATCAAATTCACAGGTTATATCGCCGTCACAGACAATGCCGAACTCACAGGCAATGACACCGGCTCAGCCTGTACAGGATTCAAGGACTGTAATGCCGTCAGGGACAATGGCAGGTCAGCAGGCTTTTCCTGATGGCAGTTTGGGGCAGAATCAGGGTATGCCATCACAGCAGCAGCCGCAGAATATGCAGCAGGGCGTCGTTCCTCCTAAGAAGAAAAAGTCTGCACTCCCCATCGTGCTTGCGCTGGCGGCAGTGTTCTTTTTGCTGGCCATCGGTGGTATTATTGCGGTAGCGCTTGTAGCTATAGGACTTAGCGGAAGGTCAGGAGATGGTGACAATAACAATACCTATGCTGAGGGCAATATAGACGATGACGATGATGACAAGGACAATGACAATGACAATGACAACGATGATGACAATGAGCCGGATCACAGTTCGCTGACAGGGGATGATGACCGGAATTCTACAGGAGATAGTCCGGGTGGAAATGTTCCGGGGGGGAATATACAGTTTGATCCCGATATTGATATTCATCTCGGTGATAATGGTAACGGGAATGATGAACCGGAAGTTGCAAAACTGAAGTATACAGTTTACAGCGGGAATTACGGTACCGGTCTGGCAGGAGCTACAGTACTTCTGGAGGACGAGGATGGTTTCCTTATTGACAAGAAAGTTACGGACAGTGACGGCAGGGTGGAGTTTGAAGCTGAGCCGGGAGAGTATCTTCTGACCGTAACTGCTGACGGATATTTTGACAGGACTGAATCTTGGGAGCTTACATCATCCGGCCTGAATCTTATCGCAGCCATGGTTCCGGAGGTTTCCGGTGATGATTTTATAGTGATAGTTGAGTGGGAGGGCAACCGAGACCTTGACCTGTGCGGTTACAATGAAGAAACCGGTGTACCCACGAATTATTGGAATCCGACGGACAGCGGTGATAAGGGATCAGGTGTGCATCTTGGTGACCATGGCGGTGATATGCGTTATGAGATGATTTATTTTCATGACTACAGCTATGAAGTCCAGAGGGATATAATAGTCTTTGACCGCACGGCAATGGATAACGGCAGCATGACATCGCCCATGGAATCTGAGGGCGTATGGGTGGCTATATACACTGCAGACGGAATGGTGGACAGTTTCTGGGCAGATAGTAATCATAATGAGCTTGGCTGGGTACCTATGCTTATAGACGGTGGTGTGATCTATGATGCGGATCCGCCTTATATTTCAGATCCGGGAGAATTTGACTGGCTGTATTGATTTAGAGCAGGATATCATTAAACTACATTTCAAGGAGGAGAGTTATGGCAGTTATCGAATGTGCAAACGGACATCTTTATGACACGGATCAGTATGGATCCTGCCCTTATTGCGGCGGAAATATAAACCGCGTCGAGTTTGGCGGAGGCGGTGCTGACAGCTATGGTGCGACAGTGGCACCCGGATTTGGTTCAACGGTGGCGCCCGGCTATGGTGGAGGCGGATATGCTGCTCCGACAGGCGGCTTTAACGGAAGTGTTGATATAGGAAAAACGGTTGGTGCAGGTATGACTCCGGTCAGTTCCGCTCCTTCCGGTGGATATGGAATGGATGATGTGGGTGCAACGGTAGCACCTTCCAGCTACGCTAAGAAAAAGGAAGCTGAAGAAGATGAAAGCCAGAAAGATACCGGAAAGACAGTAGCGGTTATGAGCAGGAGCATGTCTTCAGCGCCTGTTGTAGGCTGGCTTGTCTGCATAGAGGGTGTGAATAAGGGGAAGGATTTCAGGCTTTTCGCAAAGAACAATACCATAGGTCGTTCTGATAAAATGGATGTCTGCATTAAGGGTGACAATACCATATCCCGCGACAATCATGCAAGGCTTGCCTATGATGAAAAGCACAATAAATATCATCTGATCCCGGCAGAGAGCACAAACAGCATATACGTAAATGAAGAACCGACATATGTACCGACTATAATTAAGACCGGTGACATTATAGAGCTTGGCGAGAGCAAATTCATATTTGTTGCATTATGCGGCGATATGTTTTCATGGCGTAACGGACTAGCTTCGAAGGGAGAAATTAATGGAGCGTCATTTGGGATATAGACTTGCTAATATGCAGGGCGTAGGCGCAAGGTCGAGACAGGAAGATTCCTTTACCACCGCCAATGCTTTCGATGTGATGAAGCTTAAGGAAGAAGGCCTGCTGTTTGCGGTTTTTGATGGTATGGGCGGAATGAAGGATGGAAAGCTTGCCAGCGAGACAGCTGTACAGAGTATGAGGGCGTCTTTTGCAGCCATGGACAGGCACGAGGATCTTGCGATACAGCTTAAGAATGCTGTTTTCGAAGCATCGGAGGCTGTGGAGAGAGTCATAGGCGGTGACGGAGGTTCCACGGCAATTGTGTGCATCATCTATGAGGAAAAGCTGTATTTTGCCAGTGTGGGAGACAGTTTCCTGTTCTTAAAGCGGGGGGACGGGCTTTACCGGCTCAACCAGGAGCACAACGTGTTTCATGATGAGTATCTGTCTGCGATACGCTGCGGTGACCTTGACGGCAAGGCCTGCCGTGAGGTGGATGAGGCTACTGCACTGACACAGTTCCTCGGCAAAGTGGGCATGGATGATGTGGATGCATGCGTTCGTCCACTGCCTCTTAAGGAAGGCGATATACTGCTTGCCTGCTCGGATGGCGTGGGAGGCGTACTGGATGAGGATGAGCTCAAGATTGCCCTTTCGTTTAAATCAGAGCGTGCTATGTGCCAGCAGTTAGAGCAGAGGCTTGTGATACATGCAAGACAGTTTCAGGATAATTACACCGCGCTTGTAGTAAAGTGCGTGTATTAATAAAAAGCAAAAAGGAGCAGGAGGGAAGATTTTATGAAGAGAAGACAACTATCCCGGTTTTTCGGTATGGTCGCAGCGCTTGTTGTAGTGCTGATGAGCATTTCGATCCCGAAGATCGAGGCAAGGGCAGATGTAAACGAAGTCAGGAACGGTGTAGTTCCGGTGGTATTCTATCTTAAGAATGCCGCTTTCTACATAACTGACGGATGGGATTACCAGTGGATAGAGGATCTGGGTGATATCCCTTATTCCAACGGAAGTGGTTTCTTTATAGGTGAGAACGGAGAGGATCCCTCCTATATCGTAACGAACTATCACGTTGTCCAGGAGTATGTAGAATACGCAGGCGAGGGCGGCGGATATTATCTCTGGACAGGTATGGAGTATCAGGGATACGATGTGGTTCTTTATTCAGAAAGCACTGAGCTGAGAGTTTACTACAGTGATAAGGATTATGATGTGGCGTATGTAGACTGCTACGGTTCAGTTGAAAAGGTTGACCTTGCAGTACTTCGTCTCCGTGATGCTACAGACAAGAGAGTGCCTCTTCCCATCATGGAGCCCGATGACTCAATGGTAGGAACTGATGTATGGAGTGCGGGTTTCCCCGGAAATTCCGATAATGATTTCACAAGTGCCAGCCACTTTGATATCCGTGACTGTACAGTACATAAGGGATCATTAAACAAGATAGTTGTTAATGAAGGTGTGGGTGTAGAGCGTCTCAATATCGATGCTACCATCCAGCATGGTAATTCCGGCGGACCCCTTGTTACAGAAGACGGTTATGTTATTGGTGTAAATACAAACGTTGAGTCCAATATGCCTTACGCTGATCAGATAGAAGTAGATTACTATGCTATCAGCGGTACTGAGCTGACACGTTTCCTTGACAAGAATAATATTCCTTATTCAACAACATCCGGCGGCGGCAGCAATGATGACGGCCCGAGCTTAAGTGATGGTAATGGTGATGGTGATGAGGGCGGACTTATAACACCTCCTGACGATGGTGATGATGACAGAGATAAGGAAAAAGGCGGCGTACCTGTATGGGTTTGGATCGTTATAGGTGTAGTTGCAGTTCTGGCAGTTGTTCTTGTAATTATCATAATAATCGTGGCATTTGTAGCTAAGGGTAAGAAGGACAAGAAGGAAATGCAGCAGATGCAGCAGCAGAATCAGCAGCAGATGCAGCAGATGCAGGCACAGAACCAGGCACAGATGGCACAGATGCAGCAGCAGGTTGCACAGTCTCAGAAGAAGCAGGCAATGATCCGTCCTCTGGATACACAGCATGGCGGAAAGAGCTATCCTGTAGGTGCGGCTCCCCTCATGATCGGTCGCGATCCTTCAAGCTGTGCTATTGTTTACAAGGAAGGTACCGTTGGTGTCAGCGGACGCCACTGCACAGTTTCATTTGATCAGGCAACAAATGATTTCATAATAACTGATCTCCGTTCCACATACGGAACTATCCTTATGAATGGAACAAAGCTTGCACCTAATGCACCTTACCGTCTGCATTCCGGTGACAGCTTCTGTGTTGGTGACAAGGCAAATGTAGTAAAGGTTGAGCTTGTATAATGCAGTACGATGTATATGAATTTACAAATCAGGGCGGACGCAGTTACAATGAAGATGCAGTCGGTCATGCTGTTAAGGATGATCATGGTATCTTCGTTGTTGCGGACGGACTGGGCGGGCATGCGCTTGGCGAAGTAGCCTCGGCATGTGTCGTTGATACCGTGCTTGAGGGCTGGAGCGAGACGTGTGATGACCGCCCCGCCTGGCTTGAGGGTATAATAGAAGAGTCAAATAAAAAAATACTTGAGATACAAAAAGAGCGGGACACAGTGCTGAAAAGCACTGTGGTCTCTCTTGCTATTGACGGAGAAAATGCCTGCTGGGCACATGTGGGTGATTCCAGGCTGTATTTTTTCCATAAAGATGAGATTGCTTTTGTTACGGAAGACCATTCCGTGGCTTTTAAAAAGTACAAAGCAGGTGAGATCACAAGGGCGCAGATTGCAACAGATGATGACCAGTCATCACTGTTAAGGACTCTCGGTAATGAGGAGCGCCATTCACCTCAGTGTGAGAGGTCTGAAGATCCGATTGTGCCCGGTGATGCCTTTTTGCTCTGTTCAGACGGAGCCTGGGAGCACTTCCAGGATGAGGAAGCTGCGATAGATCTTATAAAATCTGAAACAGCGAAGGAATGGGGCGAACGCCTTCTTATGCGTATGATGGATCGCTTCAGCGGTGATAATGACAATCTGACATTGCTGACAGTGATAATTAAATGATTTGAACGGATAATAATTGTCACCGTGCAGGCATGCCTGCAGATGGGGGCAATTATTTATTTATAAAGTGATACTGATGCCGCTGAGCGGCGGAAAGGGGAACTATGACAAAACGCAGATTATGCGGCTGGCTGGCTGTTCTGGCCTTGTTTCTGAATTCAGCAGTGAATTCGGTCCTGCCTGTGATGGCAGCGGATACGGTTCATGATGAAACCGACGCAACGTTCATAGATAATGAAGTAAAGCTTGCGGAGGTGGTTTCGGCATACGGACTGAGTGAGGATAATACGCTTTATGCACTTCTTTCACCCAGTGAAGATTATAAGGACTATGATTTCAGTAAGTCTACCGTGTCGCTTCAGTCCAACGCTGCCACGGCTGAAAAACTTGGCACCATGAAGCCTATATCGGAGTGTTTTTCGACAAACATTCATTATATGTTCCTGATAGACAATTCCGGTTCCATCAGCGAACAGCGTGACATCATAAAGTCATATGTTGATGCTATCGAAAGTGCTGAGTCTCATGAGGCTTATTACACTGTTTCAACCTTTGATCAGAAATTCAAAGTAGTAAAGGAAAGAATGACTGATGTAAAGGAAGTAAAAAAGACTGTAGATAATCTTAAATATGATGGTGCCTGGACCGATCCTTACACAGGCGTAAATGAAGCAATAAAGTATCTTGGTGACTATGCCCGTACAAGCGGTGATGTCATAGTGCTGATACTTATAACCGATGGCAAGGTAGAGCTTAAAGGCGGCAAGGAAGCAGATCTGGCTGCGGAAACAGGTGAGAATATCAAGAATTCACCTGAGGTAATATTAAGTACTATCTGTACCGGGTCCTGGACAGGCAAGTCAAAGGATACCTTTACTGTAGGCCGCGGACCGCACAATAATGTCAGCAGCTCAAATGCAGCAAAGAATGCAGGCTCAGACATGGTTTCCTTCCTTGAGGGGCTTTACTGCACAGGTTTCAAACTGAAGCAGGCACCTGCAAACAAGTTCAGCATAACATTAAACATAAGCAATGTATTTGATTCAGAAGGAAATGAGCAGACTTTCCTGCCCAAGGACTATCCGTCTATCGGAAATGTATCCATGCTGGATGCAAGAGTTGGTGACAGCGAGAAGTTTGCGGAAGAGGCTGAAGGGAAGGATCCCGAAGACAGGCCGGCTGATGATCCTGATGGAACAAGGCCTACCGAAGGAACACTTATACCGACTGATGGCGATACGCCTTCTGAGGGAGGAGAAACTCCTGCAGAAACAGAACCTGCAGGAGATGAAGAACCGGCGGATGAGCCGGATGGCGATGATCCTGATGCAAAAGAGCCCGACGGTCAGGGTTCCGGAGATGAGGGTGATACCACAGGTGATGAAGACGGCGATGAAGCAGCAGTCAGTGATAACGAAGCAGTAAGCGATAATGCTGCGGTCAGTGATAATAATGCTGATGATACTGAAGATGATGCAGATGGGGAAAAAGAACTGCCGGGCTGGGTACTTCCGGTTTCCATAGCCGTCGGGGTGCTTTTGCTCATTATACTTCTGCTCGCAATAGTGCTGCTTATAGTAGTCATTAATAAAAACAAAAAGAAAAAGAGACCGCGTCCAAAGAGTGCTCCTTCACAGAATAGTGCTTCTGATAGCAGTGCAGAGCCGGTGGGCAGGACAGTTGCAGCATCACAGGATGCAATAGCGCGTACTGTAGCTGTAACATCCG
>ODAI012468280.1_pt1 | contig 10137 bp, 14 predicted proteins | sample 1539321 | NCBI WGS metagenome assembly ODAI01 (sample SAMN02144231, study PRJEB22623) | gut metagenome | biome: sheep rumen | host: Ovis aries | place: New Zealand | reverse complement strand
ATAATAACTATGATAATGCTTTTGATGACTATATTGAAAGACTAAAGAATGAATATCATAAGCTTGGATATGTACCATCAAAATTGCAGATTGCATATTATACTGATGGAAAGCTCACAGGCAAAGAAAAACTTGTTTGGGAAAGAGACTATGACTAAAGGGAGGCTACTAAGTAGCTTCCTTTATGTTTCTTATGAGGAGTATGATTATGAGTAGAAAAGACATTACAAAATTTCTTAGTGAATTACTTAAACAAGATCGATTATCTGGTATTGGAAAATATTGGGCAAGTGAAGTAACATTGGATTATGGAAAAGAAGAATTGACTGCAGATGGTTATAAATCACTTACTAAAAGAGTTGATTATATGCAATTTTGTCCAGAGAATCAATTATCTATAAGTGGTTTAGAACATGGATCATTTGTATGTTATGAGATCAAATCTTGTAAAGCAGACTTTTTATCTGGACATGGTCAAAATTTTATAACTGAAAAGAATTATTTAGTGACAACTGTTCAAACGTATCAAGAACTAAAAGAGTGTGGAGAAATTTATAAGCTATCAGATAAGGTTGGAATTATGCTTGCAATGCCTCGCAAATATAAATATAAAGATAATAAGCTTGAGATTGAATTAGAAAATCCTACACCTATGATTGATGTTAAAGACTGGTATTTAGAAACTATAAAAAATTCTAGATCATCATATAGATATCGATCAACAACTGAGCTGCTATTCTGTATGCTTAGAAGTAAAAAATAACAAAATCTATTCACTTGTGTTTTAGTCTATGTTATAATAGAATTATAAAATTTTAGGAGGACATTAGTATGGATATAAAGATGATACAGCATCTAAACAAAACACTGTATAGTCTTGGAGTTGGATTTGTATATTCTTATAACTACTTGGCTGATCCGCCTTATGCTAAAATTGAAGTTAAAGACAATGGTCAGGGTTGGATAAATGAATCTACTATAACTTTAACTGATAAATACATTAACTGGCTAGAAAACTGGTTTTATGAGAATTACAATATCAAAATCGAATTTGATAGTACAAAAACTAGATTCTGGGAAAAATAAGGAGAATGCATGAAGAACTTTATAAAAATATTAGCTGCTATAGTATCAGTATCTGCTATAGCAGCTATTACTATTCATAATGGAAAAATATCTGCTAAAGATTCCGATCTAAATGTAGTTACTGCTACAGTTCCTACAACTTCAGTAGAAATTGTATCAGAAACTACTATTCCAAAAACAACAACTACTACAACTACTACAACTAATATTACTACAGCAAAACAAACTACTACAGTTAGAACCACTACTAAAAAAGCTACTACTACAACTACTACAAAAATTCCAGAAATAACGACTACACCTGAAGTAGTTGAAGAGGTTACTAAGACATATTATGATTCAGATAAATTTTCAGAAAGACGATCTAAAGACAATTGGTTATTTATAGGAGATAGTAGATTTGAATTCTGGTATAAATGGGGATTTTATGGTACTTATATAGCAAAAGCTGGTCAGGGTCTTAATATGATATATGATAATTATGATGAGATTATTTCTTACAGAAATTATAATGTAGTATTTAATCTTGGAGCAAATCAATGGTGGAGTGGCTGGGAATATGTAAATCTACTCAATTCTTTACCAGATGAATTTACTAAGAATAATCATATTATTGTTGTATCTGTAACTCCAGCAGATGGTAGATTTTCTTATTTGAATTCTAATTTTGATAACTATAATGAAATAGTAAAAAATAATCTAAGACAAGATTATGAATATGTTGATTTAGCCTCCTATCTAAAAGACAATGGTTTTGCTACTGCTGATGGTTTACATTATACTACTTATCAAGATGGGATAAACTATAATTTTGTGGTATATGGAAAGTGACGAAGGTATATTTAATTATATAAGATACTCATATCTTATCCCCCTTAAATTTTTTCCAATTATCAATCCTCACTATAGTACGTGTAAGCGTACTATCCTCTCAAACGAAACCACAGCTGATTTTTTAGTTAGTTGTGGTTTTGTGCGTTGATGAAGGTCTATTTAATTATTACTTTATAAAGAAAGGACAGTTTATTCATGAACAAAAAACTTTTAATCATTGGTTGTATCGCAGCACTCAGTATTAGTATGACAGCTTGTGGTAGTAATTCAAGCTCCTCATCTAATACTGATTCGTCAACATCTTCTACAGTTATACCAGATAAATCTGCAACAAATGAATCTATGACAGAAGAAAATGTAAGTACTACATCAGATGAAGAAGTTGACACTACGTCAGCAAAAGACGTTATGAATAAAATCATAGCTACAGTTAGTGAAAATAGGAACTGTGCTATGACAGCTGAAGCATCTATGTCAGCTAAGTTCAAAATGACCATTAATGGTTCTTCTATGGACCAGGATATGAGTTCTACTGTAAATGTAGATGCAAAATCTACAAATAACGGAATTTACTCTAAGACAAAAGAAGTTATGAATAATAGTAATGATGGAACATCAAAAACTACAGAAAAAGAATCTTATATGGTAAGTGATTCTAAAACAACTTATACTTCTGAAGATGGTGGAAAGACTTGGATTGAGAATGCCGGTGGTGAAGACTTTTCTAAATTATTAGATATGAATAATATATTTGCAGATGATAGTGCATTTGATGATGCTACTATTTCTACTGAAGATGATAAGTTTATTATTGACGTAGATCTATCTAAAGTACAATCGCTAACTGAGGGTCTTTCTAAGAATTTCGATGATGGCGCCGGTTTTACTGGCACTCTTGAAATTGTAGCTGATAAAGATTATTATCCAATAAGTATTGAAATGAAAGATATTAAATTTGATACTGATAGTATGGAAGAATCTATGAAAGCTATGACTGCTAACAGTGATGATTCTTCTGAAGAATCTGTTGATGCTGATGTTGATATTGATCTTAATTTAGCATTTAAGGCTAATTATTCTGATTGGAATACTATTTCTGATGAAGATGTTACTCCAAGTGATGATATTGTTAAAAATGCTGTAGTTAATGACAAGACTACTGACTCAATTTCTGAATAAAATAAAATGCTCTGCTATTTAGTTAGCAGAGCATTTTTGTTGTAAAGATCTATTTAACTATATAAGGATGAGAACAATGCTAGCTATATATTATGGCTAGCATTTTGTTTTATAACTGAAAGGAGTAGCCATGAATTTTCAAGATTGGTTGGACGCACATGATGACAAAAATAGCGTAGTTGGTCCAAGTATGTCTGCAGAACAAGCTTTAGATTTTCTTAAAGACTATCTATTAGGTAGTGATTGGTATACTGAATCTCCTTGTTCTGGCGATCAAATGAATACTGAAATTGTGTATGCAATTCTAAGCAAGTATTCTAAAAGATTTAGATCTGAAAAGAGAAATAATTAAGGAGGGGTGAGACATGACTTCATCAGAGAAAAAGGTTAGAGATTATATGAGCAAAAATCTAACAAAAGAACAAATTTTAGACTGTTCTGCACAAGCAATTACTATGAATATCATGTTTGGGTATGTACCATTTGATGAACATAGTTGTGGAAGTCCAGATGATCTTGATGAAAGTGGCGAAGAATATTATGACACGCTCTATGAATATGTATGTAGAGTGAAGAAAGAGAACTATTAATTGGGAGGTATTTTATTATGCATATTACTAGATATCAATTTCAAGATTTTTATCCATATTTACTTTTAGAATGTGAAGTAGTATATCAAGGCAAAAAGTATTATGTAGATCTAGAGGTTAACAATTATGGTCAGAAAATAACTAATGATTATACTACTTGGGAGTTTGATAGACCTCTACAAGACAGAGAAGATGATGGTTCTGAAAATGCTGTATATGATGTTAAGTTTGATGATGTTATACATGAAATGATAGAATTTTGGAATAATAATCCTAAATTTATCGAAAATGACAGTTGGAATCCTTGGACTAGATAATAATTAAGAAAAGAGAAAAAATAATGATTAACAAAAATTCAGGTATAGGATTTTCTTATCAAGAATCCACACCTTGGAATGAGACACCTTTTATTACAAAACTATTATTTATTGTAGGAATAATATCTTTTATAATAGGAATAATTTCTTTTCTGATTTTGCAAGAAGAATGGTGTTTTTTAACAAGTGCTTTAGGATTTTCATCTATTTTTACAGCACCTCTCTTTAATGGAAAAGTAAATAGTGTGAAATTTTTTATTTGTGGTATATTTATTGTAATACCAATATTAGCTGCATTATTTTATCATCTTGTAGTCAATGATATAGTAAATGAATTTGTACTAATATCCATTTTGATGTTTTTCTTATTTACTGGAGTTGGTGTAATATTATTAGTAATGAATAGCAAAGAAAAACAAAAATATAAAAGATGCTCTTACCATATAAAAGCTCAAATCTATAGTATTGATCAACAAAAAATAGGAAATGCTATTATTTTTAATGGAAATGACTATGAATATGGGCTTCAAATACAAGGAACAAACTTAGCTTTGCTGTATTGGGTAAATGGACAACAAATAATAGCTAAACGAAATCTGTATGAAACATATTCTAATGAAAAACTTTTATCTTTTATACAAAATGGAGTAGACATTAGATTTAATCCTAACAGCCCTGAAGAATTTGTAATTGAAGGTTCAAATGCAAATCAAATCTATTCTTTATTAGGCTGGTCTTTTACAGGCTGTGGAATTATGATTCTTTTACTAATATTTTTAAGAACTATTATGTGAAAAAATGACTTGTCTAAAATAGGCAAGTCATTTTATTTAAGGAGGTTTAAATATGGAATTGAATAAAGATAAACTCTTTAATGAGTTAGTACCAATTGTTAAAAATTGTGGCGCTGAAGAAGTTAATACATATATAAGTTGTACTTGTGGCGAAGCTTTTGGTGTTGAGGCGTTAATAACTTATGATCAGCTGTATGTAGGTCCTTGTTTTAATACACAATATATTTATTTTATAGATGAAAATGAAAAAATTATTTATATGGAATGTGGTAAAGGTTCTGGCCATGGTCATGCATATCAAATGTTATTAAATTTCACTAAAGATATATATCATTATGATACATTTACTGCACCAAATCGTAATGAACTTCCGAGTGAAGATAAGTATGAAGATATAGATTATATGCAGAATTGGTGGAATAAATGGTTTGAGTCTCATGAAAAAATAATAGACACTAATGAGCCTTTTACTGTACTTAAAACTTTTGATGCTACTCTTTTTAAATCTATTGTTAAAGATAATTTTACACGGGAGTCAAATATTGATAAAGTAGTTAAAGATTTTATTTATAAAGTTGATGATTCAAACAAGTTGACTGCACAGACTGAATATGATTCTATAGATGAGTTTTTTAGCACACCTGCAAAAAATGATATAAAGTTAGATACCCTAATTATTTGTGCTGTAGATACCAAGGAGCCTTTGATTAAACTACAAAAGGTAGAAGCAGATATTAGAACTGAATTTAAGTTTATTGTCGAAATCACAAACAAAGATGGTGATGATTTTATATTTAGGTCTATAATCAAGTCACAAGATCAGCTAAATCAACTTATACAGCAAACAGTAGATGCTTTAAAGCAATATCCAAAATTTAACAAATATGCCGACGATTTAGAAGAATATTTATAAGGAGGCCTTTATTGTGGGACCAAAATATAAATTTACAAGTTACACCATAAAATATAGTGGACATATCTTGCATAAAATAATAGATCTTTCTACTGGTAAATATGGTGGTTATATTGAATCTGAAGAAAACTTAAGTCAATATGGTGATTGCTGGGTTCATGAGGGCGGTCACGTCTATGGTAATGCGCAAGTCTATGATAATGCACAAATTTATAATGGTGATGTTTATGATAATGCTAAAGTTTATGGTCGTGCTCAAGTTAGTGGCAATGCGCAAGTTTATGGCAATGCTCAAGTTTATGAAAATGCTAGCGTCCTTGATGATACACAAGTTTATGGCAATGCTAGAATTTATGGCAATGCCTATATTCTTAATGATGCTAAGGTTTATAGTAATGCTAACATCAGCGGTGATGTTGAAATCTCTGATGATACTCATATCTATAATGATGAAGAATAAATAGTATAAACGTAACAAATGACTTGTCTAAAGCAGGCAAGTCACTATTTTTAAAGGAGGACTTTATTATGCTTAAAATGTTATTACAGTGTGATAATTGTAATTTTAGTTGTGATGTTAATGATTTTGGTGGTAGTATACAAGACTTAGATGGTCACTGCCCAAATTGTGGTAGTCATCATGGTGAAGTACACTATTATAGTAATATGACAGCAGAAGAATTTATAAATGAGCTCGCTAAAATGGAAGAAAATGAGATAGCAAAATGTGCTAAAGCTATTCAGATTTGTGCTGAAGATATTATAGACAAAGGTTTATAAGGAGTTGTTTACTATGGGACATTTAATTGGTGGCGGATTTTTAAGAGCTTCTACAAAAGAAGCAGCTCTAAGAGAGGCTCAAGGTGCAGCTGAAGATTTTGCCTATTATAATGGTGATCGTGAAGAAGGATCAGATAATTATTGTGGAAATATTAGATTTTTCAATAAGACATTTGATACTGAAGACGAGGCTAGAGAATATTTTGATAGTTTAGGTTCTTATGTTGATGGTGTTGTTATAGTTAAAGAAGCTGGTAAAGGTGCACAAAATCGTTATCATAAGAAAATGGCTGCTATAAAAGCTAAACGTAAACAATTTGAAGATAATCTTATAGAAAAATTCAAAGAACGTACTTCTAAGTCTATTGGCTGTAAGAAATGTGGTACCAGAATTCCTAGCGATGTAGCTCTACGTAGAAATTTACATTGTCCTAATTGTAATAATTGGCTAGTTACAGATGCTGTTAAGGCTAAATATGAAAAATTTGACCAACAAGAAGAGCTTGCTAAAGAACAATATGCTAAAGATTGTGCAGAATCTGGTAAGCCAAGATTTTGGGCAAAATATGAAATTCATGTGTAAGAAGGACTATTTAATTATACAAATAGATAATTCACTAAGGAGTGTGAATTACTTATATAGTGAAGGTGTGTATACCTTGTTTGATGTAATGACTAATTAGTCATTGAGAGAGGAGGAGTTTATTATGAGTGTTTCTAAAAAGATTGTTAGTGCCTCACTAGCAATATGCATGGTTTTTGGTAGTGGTGGAATTGTTAGCTCTAATGTTTTTGATTCTTCAATAGAAGCAAGTGCAATAACATTAGATATTTCCAATTCTATTAGTGGAATTAGTCCTATGCTAAACTATACATCAACTAATACTGAAGCAACAATAACCTGTGTTACATCTAAAGATTTAGATAAGGTTGACTTTAGTAAACAGACTATGGGTGTTTATTCAGATGCAAGTTGTACAAAATTGGCAGCACCTAAAATTGTTACTCGTACAAGTAAAAGTGGTAAGTTAGAAGTAACTATTTCTAATCTAAAGCCAAACACTAGCTATACATACTATGTACAGTGTACTTCTAAGTATGGAATCGCAACTACTAAATCTAATATACGCAAAATTACAGTTAAGACCACTGCTAAGTATAGTCAAACTTGTACTTTGCCTAATCTAAGAGTAGTAAAAGTTACAAGTAATTCTGTTACTTTAGCTTGGGATTCTCCAAGTAAGACTATGACTAATTTTAATGGTTATATTAAAAATGGTAGTAGTTATGGTAAGTATGTAACATATGTAGATGGCTCAAAAAGACAGTTAACTATAACTGGTTTAGAGGCTGGTAAATTCTATACACTTGGTGTAAAGGGTTGGAATACAAATTCTTATGGAACTACTAATATAGCAAATATCACTTTAAGAACAGCTGGAAGTACTGCTAATGGTAAAAATGTCTTAATGCTTTATGGTATTAATCAGCTCGGTGGTGGTGGAAATAGTGGCAGCATAAGAGCTGAGTTTGGTTGTGGTGGAACTTCACTTACAATGCTAATGAATAGCCAAAAGGGCACAAATTATAGTAAAGATACTATTCTTAAGTATCAATATGCTCACGGTATATTTAACAATGGAGATGGCAACAGATATGGTACTCATATAGGTAGCAACTTTACTTGGGGCGTTAGTGGTTATGGTACTTGTATGCAAGATATCTATAATCTTGCTAAAGCTTATGGATATACTGGAAAGTATATTTGGGGTAGTAGTCTTCATTTAAAAAATAATGTTATAACAGAGATTGATGAACAGCTTAATAAAGGTCACCTTGTAATTGTTGGTATGAAAAAGGGTTCTTCAACATATCACTATGAAGTAGTTTATGGTAAGCAGGGTAGTAATTATCTGATTTGGAATCCTTATGGAAATGCAAGAGATTATTCATATCAGTATCCACAAACTTTATACAACTCACTTACATCAGCTGCTTATGGTACATATACCAAATATGTACAAGGTATTTTCTGGCTTGAATAATTGTATGTAAATTATGGACTATATAATGAAAAAGCGCTTAGTATAAAACCTAAGCGCTAATTTCATATAAAAATACTCTATTTATGCTGTAGAGTATTTTTACATTATATAAATGCTAACTTCAGACTACTTATCATATAACAGATCGAAAAAACTTTCAAAAATCTGTTTACGCACAGAAAGTTATGTAATATAATTACAATTAATAAAAATAGAAAATCTATATTTTCTATTCCTAATTTAATTATATCATAAAATTAGTCGTTAGTAAATAGTTTATTGCAATTATTTTTTAAAAAGGAGAGACCTAATATGCTAACTAAAATCAAAAATAACAAAATCATTATAATTGTGGCTACTTTAGTTGTAGTTGCTGCTGTTATATCTGGTATAATTATCTTTAAGAAAGATACTGATGCCTCTGTAACAACTACTCCTATTAAGAATGTAGCTGAAGAATCTGTTGATGATAAGTCTACAAATGAAACTGCTATATCAACTGAAGATATTACAACAGACGATCAAGAAAATCTTGTAGTTGATACTGACAGTGACAATGTAAAGATTGAAGATGACGTTGCAGTTATTAAAGATGATGACGGCAATGAAGTTGTAGTCGCAGTAAAAACAGAAGATGGTAAGACAGTTGTTGATACTTCTAAGAAAGTAGTTAAGAATAAAGATGGTAAGTATGAAACTAAGAGTTCTGATACACCTTCAGTTACTGTAGATACTAAGGGTCAGGTAGTTGTAAAGAACACTGATGATGAACCTACTACAACTACAAAGCAGACAACTACAACTGCTAAGCCTACTACAACTACTAAGCAGACTACAGCTACTAAGCAGACTACAAAGACAACCACAACTACTAAAGCTACAACAACTAAAAAGGTTGAAGAAAAGGTAGAAGCTCCTGAACGTGAACTTGGACCTACAGTAAAAGAGCCAGCAGCAGTAGCAACTACAACTACAAAGGCTACTACAACTGCTAAAGTTACTGAAGCTCCTAAGAAAACTACAACTAAGGCTACAACTACAAAGGCTACTACTACAACAACTGCTAAGCCTGCTGAAGAAGAAAAAGAAGCTCATGTTTGCGACTGGAGAAATGCAGTACCTGTTTATAAAAATGTTGTTGTTCCTGCTTGGGATGAGACAGTTAAGAAACATGAATATTCTAATGAATGTCATGGCTGTGGACTAAAGGAATATTATATAAAAGAGGCTTGGAACAATAAAGATGAAGCTACTCTTAAAAAATTACTTCTTACTAATGTAACTGATAAAGAAATCATTAAAAATGTTAATGAACTTAACATATTTGAGTGCTATTCTCATTGGCATGAGATATTTATGGAACACTGTGATATGTGCGGTGGTAGAGGTTACGGTTGGACATCGTCCTCAGTAGAAGTTGAACAAGTAATTCATCATGAAGAAACTACTAAATCAGAAGTTGACTATTATGTTTGTCCAGAATGTAATAAGAGACTTTAATATAAATTTAATTAGGACCTCGAAAGAGGTCCTAAAAATTATGTAAAAAGGAGATATTGTATGAAACTTAAACGGTCAATAAGCTTAATGACTGCTATT
>ODAI012355583.1_pt1 | contig 10137 bp, 9 predicted proteins | sample 1539321 | NCBI WGS metagenome assembly ODAI01 (sample SAMN02144231, study PRJEB22623) | gut metagenome | biome: sheep rumen | host: Ovis aries | place: New Zealand | reverse complement strand
GTGAAGGTGCTGGGCGCTCCGATGAGATAGTGGCAGTGGGACAACAGGCACAGGTCTTCCGCTGGATTTCCTGCAGGGAACACCACGTGACAGTCGGCCAGCGACTTCTGGTAATAGTCCTTGTCCAACTTCGGGTCATTGGTACAGATATACACGGCCACCGTCGCGCCGCGATGCAGTGCACAGAACTGCCTGATGACTGCCACATACTGTTCGTCGCTATAGAGGAAGCGCCCACCTTGGAACGTCGCATAGTCACCACGACGGATGTGTATGCCCAGACGGATACTCACTGGCGAGGCATGGCTTTCATCGGCAGTCACATCGAGGATATTAGCTGCCTTCTCCTCCACGGCCTTGTCGAAGGCGAAGAGTTGCAGGATCTCGGGCTTGTATTTCAGGAAGAGATCATACCAGCGGGCATACCAGCCGCCCACGAGTATCAGGCGACGGTCTCTCATCATCTGCTCCTCACGGCTGTAGTCGGCTCCCTCGGTGTCGAACCTCACGGTGGGTATCAGTCCCCACTTTGCGGCATACTTCGCAAAGAGGTAGTTCGCCAGATGGTGGTGGCGGGTGTGGCAGATGTGGAACCACGGGTATTTATAGGCGAAGCGCATCGACATCGTCGCGCGCCCATGCTCACGGCCCCAGGCATACACATGTCCGTATTGCAGCATATTGTTGGCCATGCGGCCTTTGTCGTGAACGAATATCATAGCAGACCTTTCCGTTTCTTGATCACTTCGAGCGGTTCCAGGCTCACGCGCCCCGTCTCCTTGTCGTAGCGCAGGTCGAACTCTTCGTGCGAGCGCTTCCAGCGGTTGTGGGTCCAGAGATAGCACTGCGGATCGCGCTGGATGCTCTTCTCAAGCATCGAGAAGTAGGCATCAGTCAACTCGTAATCCTTCGTCTGTTTCGGGTCGCGGCTGATGAGCTTGAGCTCACCTTCGTAATAGCCTCTCTTCACGCGGCGCATATCGAGGTACAGCACCATGTGGCCGGCACTGCGCGCCAGTCGCTCTGTGCCCGTGAGCACCGGGGTGTCGTGCTCCAGGAACTGCAGCCAGTGGTGGATATTGTTCCAAAAGGGTGCCTGGTCTGAGATATAGCCGATGACCACAGGCTGCTTCTGCTGACGGTAGGTGGCCAGTCGTCGCAGCGTCTCGGCCATGGGAATGCTCTCTGCTCCCGTACGCTGGCGCAGCTTCAGGAACAGACGGTCGAAGACAGGATTCTCCAGCGCATGGTAGATCTGTCCGCTGTGCGCCTTCGATGTGTACCAATAGGGTATTGACGTGACCCATTCCCAGTTGCAGTAATGCCCCAGGTAGACGGCCACCGACTGTCCGTTCTCCACCGCCTCGTTCACGAGCTCCACGCCTTTGAACTTCATGCGCTTCATCAGGTTCTCACGGCTGATGGTCATCAGCTTCACCGTCTCCACGATGTAGTCGCAGAACCAGTGATAGAAGCCTCGCTCAATCTGACGGCGCTCCTGCTCCGATTTCGTAGAGAAGCAGCTGGCCAGATGCCTCCTGACAAGTTCCCGTCGATAGCCTATCAGACGGTAGACGATCAGATAGATCAAGTCGGAGAGTACATAGTGTACCCTCATCGGCAGCAGTGAGAACACATACCACACGCCATAAAGTAAACTATATAGAATCTTATTCATCACTCCACACTCCTCACTCCACACTCCTCACTCCACGACCATATCTCCCTCGCTTTCGTTGGACGGAAGATGGTGAGCGCACGCTTCCACTTGCTGCGCACGAGATCCTTGCGCAACTGCTCACTCGTGTCGATTTCTACGCCGAAGGGCTCGCCACGGTGCAACACGTCGCGCATAAACGACGACGAGGTGATGCCCCATTTCCTGAGGAACTGCAGCGAACCGTCGTTCTTCACGATCCGGTGAGTAGAGCGCGCCTCGAAATGATACACCCTGCTCTTGTCGACACCCTTGAAGAGTCTCACGCCTGCATGCCAGAGCTTCGCCGAGAAGTCGGGATCGCTATACATACCAGGACTGTACTCCACGCTGTAGCCGCCCACACGGTCCCACAGGTCGCGGTGAACGATGTTAGGAGGCCATGTCGCCCCCTGCCAGTCGCCGTGCTTCAGGTCGCGGAATTCCTTCAGCAAGCGTTCCTCCTCGAAGGTCTCGACGCTCTCGCCGTAGTTGGCAGGGGCAATCACGCTCTTGCAAAAGAACTTGCGGGGCTGTATGAGTGTGGCAGAAAGGAAGAACATCTGGTGGCCGATAGCCTGTATCTCGTCGTAGAGCGCCGCATCCCAGTCTGGCAACACATACATGTCATCGTTCATGAAGAGCACATAGTTGGTGGTTACGAGGGGCCTCAGCCCATTGAGGGCGTAGCACACCCCGATATTCTCTGCCGAGTGGGTGTATTTCAGTCCCTCGGCTTTCACCCATTCCAGCGTACCGTCGCTGCCGTCGTTCACGTGTATCAGCAGTTCATGCTCATACGTAGAGTTCTTACGAATACTCTCCACGCACAACTTCAGGAATGCCAGATTATTCCACGAAGGAATCAGTATCGAGAAAAGTGCTTCTTTCATTTTTTAATTTTTACATTTTTACTTTTTTACTTTTTTCTCGATTGCTTTAGCCACGAGAACAAACTGATAGAAGGCGTCCATCCCTGCTCGGATCAGTCCGGGCAAGCCGTCGCGGAACCCCATCTTCAGCACGTAGTTACGGAAGAAGCGCCATGCTGGGCGCCCTATCAGTGCCCCCAGCCCGTAGTGCTTCCCACTACGTTTCTGCAACTCTCCGTCAGTGTAGGCATTCGTCTTGCGCACCAAGTCGCTGATGGTCTCGTCGGCCAGATGGACGAACCTCACGTTCTTCTCACGGGCAGGAATCTTCTCCGTGCGCCCCGCCACCTGTGGGAAGGTGTGAACGTAGGGTGGCCACACCGTACCCTCCTTGCGGAAGAATCTCAGCTGACGGTCGTAGCTCAGACTCTTCGTGTAGCGCAGCATGAAGCGGTTCCAACGGGGGATATACAGCCCAGCGGGACAGTCGGCCTCCTCAATCCGTCGATAGAGATAGTCGCGCAACTCGGGTGTCACGATTTCGTCGGCGTCGACCACGAGCACCCAGGGCCCCTGCGCCTGCTGGATGGCAAACGTCCTCGCTGGCTCCGCACTCTTATGGTCACCCTTGGGGAAAGTCACCACCCGACAATGGTTCCTGCGGGCGATGTCGAGCGTCGCGTCTTCACTCTCCATGTCACACACGACTACCTCGTCGAAGCCTTGCACGGCATCGAGGACTTCCTGCAGATACTGCGCCGCATTACGCGTATTAATGACTACGGATATCCTTTTTTCTTCGTTCATCGGTGCAAAGATACGAAAAATTTCAATTTTCACTTGAATTTTACACTTTTTTTACTATCTTTGCACACAAATTCAATCGACCAATGAAAGAAAAACTGAAACGACTCGCCTGCGATCCCCGTGCGCTGCTATGGCTCTGGGTGCTCATTGCCATCTCGGGCATGACGCGTTTCGGGCATGGGCGCGAGAATAATTTCCTCATTTTCAAATACGTCTACTGGCACGTCGTGGGCCAGCAGCCCCTCTACGAGCACTATCCTGCCGAGTACTTCGACATGAACCACTACGGGCCGTTCTTCTCGCTGGTCATTGCCCCCTTTGCCCTGCCGCCGGTGTGGCTGGGGATGCTCTTGTGGCTCGTAGCTCTCACGCTCTTTCTGTACGTCGCCATCCGCCACAGCTTCTTCACGCGCTGGCAACAGGTGGTCATCTTCTGGTTCTGCGCCCATGAGCTGCTCAATGCCATCCAGATGCAGCAGTTCAACATCGCCATCGCCGCGATCATCGTGGGCAGCTATTACCTCATCCGGAAGGAGCGCGACTTCTGGGCGGCGTTCCTCATCATGCTCGGCACGTTCGTCAAGCTCTACGGCATCGTGGGGCTTGCCTTCTTCTTCTTCTCGCGCCACAAGGGGCGGCTCATCGCCTCGTGCGCCTTCTGGGCAGCGGTGATGTTCGTCGCACCAATGGTTATCTCCTCGCCTGCCTACATCGTAGGCCAGTATCAGGCGTGGTTCGAGAGTCTCGTGGCGAAGAATGCCGACAATATGTTCAGCCATGGCACGAACATCTCCCTCGTGGGTATGGTACGTAAGATCTCGGGCAGCAGTGCCTACAGCGACTTGTGGCTGATGATACCGGGGCTCATCGCCTTCCTCCTGCCCTACCTCCGCATCGGCCAGTACCGCCATGAGGCGTTCCGCCAGACGCTGCTCGCCTCGGTGCTCATGTTCCTCATCCTCTTCTCCACAGGATCTGAGAACTCTACCTATATCATCGCCGTGGTGGGCGTGGCCATCTGGTACACCGCCGCCCCGTGGCATCGTGGGTGGCCCGACATCGCCCTGATGGTCTACGTGTTCTTCTTCTGCACAATGGCCCACTCCGACCTCATGCCACGCTTCGTGCGCGAGGAACTGATGAAGCCCTATGGCCTCAAGGCCCTCCCCGTCGCCCTCGTGTGGATCAAGTTGTGTTACGAAATGTATGTTCGCGATTATGCAGACGCTCAACCTATATCTCAGCAAGGCTAAGCAGTTCTTCAGTCTGCCGTTCTGGAGTTCGTGGCGCACCATCACCGTGGTCTACGCCTTCATCCCCATCATCATCGGCATCCTCAAGTGGCATAACGACAACGACACCTACCATATCTACAAGTCGGTGTTCTGGAACACCGTCAACCAGCTGCCGCTCTATGAGTTCTACGACTACCTGAAGGGTGACTGCAACCACTACGGCCCCATTTTCTCGTACGTCATCGCCCCCTTCGCGCTACTGCCCGATACGTGGGGCATGTTCCTATGGCTCTGCTGCCTGGTGGCCGTGTTCTACTTCGCCGTGCGCTATATGCCGCTGAAGAAATGGCAGATGGTGTTCATGTTCTGGTTCTGCGCCCATGAGGTGCTCACCCCCCTCTTCGTCGAGCAGTACGACTTAGCCATGGCCGCCTCCTACCTCCTGATGTTCGCCTGCGTTGAGAAGCAGCAGCCCCTGCGCGCCTCGTTCATCATCATGCTCAACGTGTTCATCAAGCTCTACGGCATCATGGGCTTCGCCTTCTTCTTTTTCATCAAGGAGAAGCGCGAGTTCATCATGTGCTGCATCGCCTGGGCCTTTATCTTCTTCGTGGCACCAATGTTTATCTCCTCACCCGACTATGTCGTCGATCAGTACTTTGGCTGGTACGACTCTCTCATGGCGAAGAACACACAGAACCTCAATGAGTTCTTTAACACGACGAATACCTCGCTGTTGGGCATGCCGCGTAAGATCTCAGGCAACACGGAGTACAGCGACCTGTGGTTGCTCATCCCAGGTTTCCTGCTGTTTCTCTCTCCCTTCCGCCGCGTCGATCAATACCAGCATAAGGCCTTCCGACTGGCCATGCTCGCCTCTGTCACGATGTTCGTCACGCTCTTCTCCACGAGTTCCGAGAGCTACGGTTACATCGCCCCGATGACAGGCTTCGTTGTCTGGTACACCACTGCCCCGTGGCGCCGCAGCCGTCTCGACCTCTGCCTGCTCATCTACGCCTTTATCTTCACCTCACTCTGCACGAGCGACGTCTTCTTCCCCCGCTGGATCTGGAAGGAGATTATCGCGCCCTATGCACTGAAGGCCCTGCCGACAACGATCATCTGGTTCTACCTCATGTGGGAAATGAATACGAAAGACTATGCCCCCAAAGCCTATGCAGAAAAAAACGTTCGGTGAAATCCTCCGCTTCGGCATTGTCGGCTGCACCGCAGCAGCCATCCACTATGTCATCTATTGGATCCTGCAGCACTGGATCAATGTCAATGTGGCCTACACCACGGGCTATGTGCTCAGTTTCTTCGTGAACTACTGGCTGACAGCCCACTTCACGTTCCACGAGAAGACCTCAGCGAAGAATGGCATCGGCTTCGGCGGTGCCCACCTCGTGAACTACCTGCTCCACATCGTGCTCTTCAACTTCTTCCTGTGGCTGGGACTCAGCCGCGAGCTCGCCCCCCTGGCCGTCCTCGCCATTGCCGTTCCCACCAACTTCGTCATGGTACGTTTCGTCTTCAAACACTTTAAGCGCTCATGAATCCCGACACCCCCATCATCGGCTTCGATGCCAAGCGCGCCGTCGCCAACGGCACTGGACTCGGCAGTTACTCGCGTACGCTCATCAACGACCTGGCACGCTACCCTCTCACGCTGCGCCTTTACGCTCCCGATGAGGGTCGCGACGACCTACGCACCCAGATCCAGGACCGCGACAACGTCAACTTCGCCTACCCCCACTCCTCACTCCTCGTTCCTCGATCCTCGTTCCTCCTTTCTCCTTCCTCCTTCCTCGAAAAATCACTTTGGAGAAGCCACGGCATCGTCGCCGACCTTCTCGCCGATGGCATACAGCTCTACCACGGTCTCTCAGGCGAACTGCCCATTGGCATCCGTAAAAGCGGCATCCCCAGTGTCGTCACCATCCACGACCTCATCTTCCTCCGCCATCCCGAATACTACCACTGGTTAGACACGAAGATCTACGCTTGGAAATTCCGCCAGACCATCCGCGAGGCCACCCATATCATCGCCATCAGCGAGTGTACCCGTCGCGACATTCTCCACTATGCCCCCGAGCTCGATCCCGCCCGCGTCTCCGTCATCTACCAGAGCTGCGCCCACAAATTCACTCCACACTCCTCCCTCCTCACTCCTCACTCCTCCCTCCTCACTCCTCCCTCCTCACTAAAATACATCCTATCCGTCGGCACCATCGAGGAGCGCAAGAACATCCTCCTCGCCGTCAAGGCCCTTGAGACATCCCTGCTCCCCGACGACCTCCACATCGTGATCATCGGGCGCCACACACCCTATACCGATGTCGTCGCACGCTACGCACACGACCACGGACTCGAGGAGCGCGTCCATATCCTTCACGGCATCAGCGACGCCGAGCTGCCTGCCTACTACGCCGCTGCAGAGGCGTTCGTCTACCCCTCTCGCTACGAGGGCTTCGGCATACCCATCATCGAGGCCATCAGCTGCGGACTCCCCGTCGTTGCCTGCACAGGTTCCTGTCTTGAAGAGGCAGGTGGCCCCGATACGCTCTATGTATCCCCCGACGACCCACAGGCCATGGCCGCAGCCATCGCTCAGGTTCTCAAGGGAGCCCCGGGGCGCGACCATCGCATCCTACGCTCACGCGAATACATCCGCCGCTTCCAAGGCAACGACGTCGCTGGGCAAGTCTACAGACTCTACCTGCGGTTATTGAATAAGGAATAATAATCAGAACTTCCACCTGACTTGTACATCGAGATCCGACTGTGAGGAGGCATCTATCAACTGGTAGCTGCTGCCAATCGTGTTACGATCGAAATAGTCGGTGACACCACATTTGGCTGTCAGCATCAAGTGACTGCCTATATTGGCCCGTGCCATCAGCCAATAGCGGATTCCCTCGCCATAGAACTGAGTCATCGCATAAGTATAAAGCGGTGACTGTTCGTAAAGGTACACCCTGCTGTCATAGCTGGTGGTATGAAAATAGCTGAGACCAGCATTCAGGCGCAGCCAACGATGCGTGTATGACAGATTCTGACTGAGCAAGATGCCCCATTCCTCAGAATCATTGGCACAATAGCCCCCATCGAGTTGAGTACGGCTACCGAAACTGCTGCCAGCATACTCTGCACTAAGTCTGGCACGATGTTCCCAACGATTCACCAAAGCGGTCTTATCCTGATTGTCGCGCTGTTTCATACGCAGCCGATACCGAGCCCCTAACGACCAGTACTTGCCAGTGCGCGAGAGTTGCAACAGATGATCCCAGGAATGAGATGAGAACGACACCTGATACTTGGCCCACGCAAAGTAAGCATAATCGGCATAATAGGCCACGCGCCACTTCGGCGAGGGCTGCCAGGACAGCCCCAAATAGCCACCGCTCTCATTCTGCACCCGTCCACCATCGCTATAGCTCTGGGCATCGAGGGAAGTGTAGCTATAGGAATAGAATCGTTGCAGGACCACCGCACTCAACTCATCAGAAAGCCTACAACTCAGACTGTTGATCGTGGCCAGATGACCCTCTTTGTCGATAGCCGTCTCACCATTCAGCGCCAAACGATAACTCGCATACCCATAATCGAGACTGGCATTCATGAAGTCCGAACCCTGCGGATAGTGCTGGCGGTAGAGCACCTTGGTATTCGGCCGTAGCGGTTTGTCGAGGTGTGCGTAGAGTGCATTAGCCCCCAGATGGAGCCTATGGTGCTCATAACGCAGACTGCCGCCCACTTTCGTCACCTGCAGGTTGTGCTTCTTGTTCATCTCCGTCTCTGTGCGGTGATAGTCTGAGGTCAGGATGGTCGTCGCAGTCCCATCAGCGTTCAGCGTGGCGTCCATCGGCCGATAAGAGCCAAAGGCAGTCAGCTTGAAGCCCTTACCCAGATTCAGTGTGGCCGCCATACCCTGCAGATACGTGTTGCTGCGCGAGCTGTGAGCCCTGAGGCTGTGGGTGGCACGCCCAAGCGACTGGAGCATCGCCACCTTTCCGAGCGAGAAGTCGCTGTTCATCACCAGTCCCATACCCATCGACACACGATAGTTCCCCACGCAGAGTGTCTCCAGTCGCCCTAAGTTGCGTAATTGCAAGTAGAGCGAGTAGTAATCATAGCCCCAGCGGTTGCGGTTGGCGAAGAAAGGCTCCCCCGCATCCTGTGCCCCGACGACACCCGCCTTCAACGCATCGCCGCTCGTAAACTGGTAGCGCAGCCAGTGGCGATAGGGATAGCCTAAATAGCCGTCGTTGTCGCCCCGCCGTTTGTAGAATGGGATGTGCGCCGTGGCCATCAGTTCGTGGCGACCGTTCTGGACAACTTTTTTGAGACTCGGGAACCCCGCCTTCGGTTCTTCCCCCACAAACACAAACGCTGAGAGCAACCGTCGCTGGCCGTAGCTTAGCGAACGGATCATCAACAACTCCCCCAGCGACTTTATCGGACCGTAACGATCCTTGTATTCCACGAGTTCCTCGATCTGTTGGGCTGAGAGGAACGGTAGCTCCTCCAGTTGCTCCCGCGTGGCGAGGTTGATGTCCAACGGATGCTGTTCCAGTTCACAGAGCCACTCATAGGTATCCTCCCACTGCGACGACTCCACGTCCTCCACCGTCATCACCTCATTCAGATACTTACTCCAAGTCCGCTCCTCCTGCGCCCAAAGCGCCATCGGCAACACACATAGCCACCATAAGATTTGTGATTTCATAATCGTTCAATTTTAAGTTAACGCCGCAAAGGTAGAAATAATCCCGCGAACTACCAAACAATTCGCGAGAAATATGCAAAATTAGACTACTTACGCTTTACAACAACTCGACATTCTTCTGTTTATAGTCATGAAACAGAATAGCGGCAAGGATGATTAATCCTATTATACCTGTGACTGCTAATAATACCAGAACTGCCATATTTTTAATGTAATTTATTGATTAATATCAAACCAATCAGAGAAAACAGGGATGCAACCCCAAACCCCATAATAAGAAGATACCACACATTGATACCTTGCTGCATAATACTTGCCAAGAACACACCACCGAACACCAGTTTTGCTATATCCAGACAGAATTTTCCTCCTTCAAGGATCAACTTCTCCTTTCTTACAGGCTTTACTGTCATCGGCATTGCCTTTGGCTCATTTTGTGATTTCTGGGCTTTTGCCCGTTCACGTCTCGTACTCATCGGCAAAGGTAGCTAAAAAGTTCAACACTACCAAGCGATCTTGGAAATTTAACACGATTTTCAGCTTTTCGCTGTCTTGAGTTTCCCATAATCAAAATGTTTAAGTTTAACATATTGTCTTGTTAACGCCGCAAAGGTAGAGATAATCCTGCGAACTACCAAACAATTCGCGAGAAATTTTTCATCGGAGGGGGCGTGAGACTGGCGCCAAAGTGGAATCCGCAGGCCTTGGGTCAGGCCCCAGCATTGCCTGACCCCAGCATTGCCTGACCCCAGCATTGCCTGACCCCAGCATTGCCTGACCCCAGCATTGCCTGACCCC
>ODAI012027774.1_pt1 | contig 10137 bp, 9 predicted proteins | sample 1539321 | NCBI WGS metagenome assembly ODAI01 (sample SAMN02144231, study PRJEB22623) | gut metagenome | biome: sheep rumen | host: Ovis aries | place: New Zealand | reverse complement strand
GGATCCGGTCACGGCCTCTATCATCAACGCGCTGGAGCCAATCCTCAATCCAGTGTTGGTCGCGATCTTCTACGGGGAACTCCTCGGCAAGTGGTCGCTGGTCGGCGCAGCGATCGTCATCTGCGGAATCCTGTTCTACAATCTGGCGTCCATTTTTGCGGATCGCAGGCGCGCGCAGGCGTAACCAGTTTGTGGCTAGCACATTTTCTGTGGTCGGTACAGACAGCTTTCCATTGCAATCACAAGCATTAGAACCGAGCAAACGGGTGATCACACGGCTACTTGATATATTTTGCGTTCACATATTTTGTAGCTCTTGCCTGCCCCAGTTTTGTTATTCGTCCGTCTTTTGCCATCTGCCCTAATACAGCCTCCACGGTCGTCGGGCTGACATCTGGGAGCAGCTGGCATATTTCTGCTTTGGATATGGGTAGTATACTGCCAAGCACAGTCTGCTCAATACGACTCTTTTTGCTGATCCTTTTGCCATTTGCAGACACAAATCTCTTGTCCAGCTCTTTGTAGCATTTATACAGCGTTGAAAGGAAGTTCTTCATGAAACTGACATATGAATTCTCATTCGTATGCCACCCTATAGAGGACTCCCGAAGAGTCTCGTAATAGTAGTCTTTGGACAGATTGATCTGTTCTTCCAAGGATGCATATTTGCAGATGTAATATCCGCTTTTGTATAAGAGAAGCAGTGTCAAAAGTCTGGATACTCGTCCATTTCCATCAGCAAACGGATGGATACATAGAAAATCCAGTATCACGCATGGAATCAGCAGTAATTTGCTAATCCTGGGGTTATCTCTTGCATCCATATAAGCAAGGATTAGCTGCTCCATCGCTTCCTCAGTCTGCGATGCAGGAACCGGCTCGAAACGGATCCGCCGTCTCCCGTCGTTATCAATCTCCATAATCAGATTATCTTCCGTCTTGTACTGCCCTGACTGTTCATAACCGGCGATGCTGGTCATTACTTGATGTAGGTGCAGAATGGTATTTTGGCTTATCGGCATCACATCAAATCCTGTATGGATCTCATCCAAAGCGTCTCTGTATCCGGCAATCTCCCTTTCGCTGTGCCCCCGGGGTGCACTGTTTCCATTCACAATTTCCCTGATTCTTGCATCTGTAGTCACAATACCTTCTATTGCATTGGAACCTTTTACAGACTGAACTCTGGCGATCTTTTCCAGCTCTGTATATACGCTTTTATTGTGCTCTTTTCTTTCATTGGAAATGGCATTGAAGGCAGCGATTGTGGATGTGAGGGACACCATTTCTGCCGGCAATAGACCTGTGTCCAGAAAAGAATAGTCGAATATATGCATAGTATCCTCCTTTATCTGCATATATTGTACATCATAATATGCAGATAAACAGAGACTATCTGCATATAATATGTCAAAATATATGCAGATAGTCTCTGTGTTCAAATTCTCATCTATTATGCTAAGTGAACGATCTTACTCGAGTTCCAGTGTCTTTCTCCTATATCAAAGAAACTTTTTCACCGTCCTCATCACCTTTTTGATCGTCTTAATATCTTTCATCGCCTTCCCGCACTCCAGCGAGTGATTCGCGTCCTTGGTCAAGTACAGCGGCACGCCCTTTTCCTCGCAGATTCGGACGATCTCCTCGGTCACCGCCCACGGATCGCCGGTTCCATGGAAAGCGATCGCGCTGGATTTGCCCACGTCGCTCGTCTCAGCCGCGCCGACTGCATCCGTCTCACCGGCCGTCCCAGCCGATTTGCCCGCATCAATCGCCTCAGCCGCGCTGACCACACTAGCCGCGCTAGCCGCACCAGAAACGCCAGCTGCGCCGTCCCCCACCGGGAACCGAAATGTCTCGACCAGCGGTGTATAGAGCACCTGCCGCGCGTTGATTCCGTGCTCTGATGCGTAGGACAGCGCGACGACCGTGCCGACGCTCTTGGAGAAGAACACGATCTCGTCATAATCGCTCCACGCCACGTCCTTTAAGATGTCCTCCGACTGCTCTCTCGCGCTGACAAAACACTGATACATCTTGGCCGCATCACCCTTCACATTGGGTGGGAAATTGCCATAGGGAACCCGCACGACTTCGAATCCCTTCTCCGCAGCGAGCTTGGCACTGTAATACAAAAGCGGCTTGTCACAGGTGTAGCCGATGCCGGGAAATAATACTGCAATCTTTTTCATTCGGTCTCCTCATCGGCAATAATATAGTTCCCGGTACTAAGTACCGGTTCAATGGCTTTATCACAGATTACGGGCACTTCGCCAAGTTCAAACACCTTGCACATGGTCGTTATGCCCATCTTGCTGCTGTCTGTGAGAATATACGAGCGACGCGAATTGCGCACCGCGATGCGCTTTTTTTCCGCCTCTCTGTCATCCGGCGTGCTCATACCTGCCCGATCTGAAATACCGCTGATCCCGATGAACGCCTCGTCAAAAAAGTACTGGCGCAGCGCGTCATTCGTCATCGTTCCGATCGTAGAGCCGGTGCTGACCTTGAGATTTCCTCCGAGAATAATGCAGGAAATATCATTGCTTTGCAGCTGCTGCATGCGCTGCGGCACCATCACATTCGTCGTTACGATCGTGACCTTTTTGTTCTGCAGATAAGGGAGCATGCACAAGACCGTGCTTCCTGAATCAAGGAAAATTGAATCCCCGTCTTTTACAAAGGACGCCGCTTTTTTGGCTATGCGCTCCTTCTCATTGACATTGCGCTCTGTCTTGCTGCTGACAGGAACGTCGAAGGAGGTGCTGTGCTTCAGGCAAACACCGCCGCCTCGCAGAAGTGTGATCTGGTCATTCGCTTCGAGTGCCTTAAGGTCTCTTCGTATCGTAGATTCTGATATATCCGGAATCTCCGCCATCAGTGTATCAAGTGAGACCACTTCTCCACTTTCCAGAAGCTTTAACATCATCTGTTGTCTTTCAAACGGAATCATTACATCCCCTCATTCTGATGCTCATTCGCATCGTAACAAATCCCCTGTTTGTTCAACTATTCATGCAGCATGTAACGCAAAAACCTGCCTGCAGGTTTTCATAATGAACTTCATGCAGGCAGGTTTATTATATCATAATTTTGCAATTTTTCGCTTAGTAACTGCTAATTATCAACAAATGGACTGGCTGATTTCACTTTCTTTCATCAGAATTCCATACGAACCGTCTCATGTCGCAGTTGTTTATTCCTCCGCCACGATGCAGCTTCCAGTTCCGAGAAAGGAGTCCATTTGCTTTTCACAGATCACCGGCACTTCTCCGGGCTCGAACACCTTACACATTGTCGTAACGCCGAACTTACTCGAATCCGCAAGAATGTATGCGCGTCTGGAGTTTCGCACTGCAATCTGTTTCTTCTGTGCTTCCTTCTCGTCCGGAGTATTCATGCCGGCGCGTTCGGAAATTCCGCTGATTCCGATAAACGCCCTATCAAAATAGTACTGCCTTAGCAGGTCATTCGTCATCGTTCCGTACGTCGAGCCTGCTTCAACCTGAAGGCTTCCGCCTAATATAATACAGCTGATCTTATCCAATTCGGGGAAACGCTGCATTTCCTGCGGTACCATCAGATTGGTCGTTACAACCGTGATTTCTTTTCCCTGCAGAAATTCCAACATAAGAAGTACTGTGGTTCCGGAATCCAGAAAGACCGACTCTCCGTTTTTGATCAATGACGCTGCTTTGCGGGCGATCAGTCTCTTTTCTTCCACATGTTTGACAGCTTTTGCGCGAACAGGCTGTTCAAAGGACGTGCTCTCGACAAGTCTGATTTTCCCGCCTCTTTGCATCACAATCTGTTCATCTTCCTCCAGGGCTTTCAGATCCCTTCGCAGGGTTGACTCCGATACTTCTCGAAAGTACGTTAGCAGTTCTTCTAGTGTTGAAACTTTATCCTCTTCTATCAGCTTGTATATTTTCTGCTGTCTCTCAAATGGTATCATTTCTGACTCTGATTATACCTTTCTACTTCTTCCAGAACCGGCATGGAATCCTGTGCACCAAATCTGGAAATCGTAACTGCACTGCATCCCTGCGCAAATTCACACGCTTCTTCAAGGCCTTTTCCTTTGGTCAGCGCATAGGCAATGCCGCCTATATAGGAATCTCCCGCGCCGGTGGTCTCCACGACATTGGTCTTGCAAGGAGAGAAATAGCGGAATTTTCCTTCTGTATATAAGCCCGAGCCGTCTCCGCCCAGTGTCACAAGCCAGCTGTTTCCGAACTGATTGGCAAACGCTGCTGCTTGTTCTTCCACATTATCCTTGGTAATCACTTTGCCGCCGGCATAGAAGGACGCCTCTACCTCGTTTACCACGATCAGATCGCACGCCTTCATGCTTGCCTCTTCAATAGGAAGCGCCGGCGCAGCATTGAGAATCACACGGCATCCCGCTTTTTTGGCCGCTTCAATACTGTACTGGATGGTATCCATAGGGATTTCCATCTGCAGGATTACAATATCACTCTCTGCCAAAAGATCCTCTGCCGCATCTACGTCTTCTCTGCTCACTGTAAAATTGGCGCCGCGAACCAGCGTCGCTGTGACAGATCCATCTTCTGTAGAATTGACCATGCCAAGGCCGCTGACTTTGTCAGAAATCCTGACATGAGAGGTATCAACGCCGTATTTGTTAAGCGATGAGAGAAGGAAATCTCCCATGGCGTCCTTGCCGACGCTGCCGACCATAAAGACGTCCGCTCCAAGTTTGGCCGCCTGTACGGCCTGGTTGGCGCCCTTTCCTCCACCGGCTACGACCGCATCTTCTGCACCAAGCGTCTCACCTTTGACCGGGAAATGACTGACCTTAGTGATAATGTCAAAATTCAGGCTTCCAATTACTGTTATCTTGTCCTTCATAACCTTCCCCTTTAAGCACAAATAATAATGTATGGAAATGGCACAATGCAGATATCATTATATGTCCGATCCTGCATTGTGCCAATCGTTGCACTTATGCCTTCTTTCTAGCCATGAATGTTGCGATATCCTGTCTGATGAACTCAAAGTAAGAAGCTACGATGATGATGATACCGGTAACAACGTACTGCCAGAAGGAATCTACGTTGATGACGACCATACCGACCTTCAGGACTGCCAGCATGAGCGCGCCAATGAATGTGCCGAGTGCTGTACCACGGCCGCCTGCCATACGGGTCCCGCCGATTGCTGCCGCTGCGATTGCATTGGTCTCATAACCGGCACCTGCGGTGGATTCTGCTGAACCCAGAGAAGCAAGCATAACAAGACCTGCAACTGCCGCGCAGACGCTGCAGATTGTGTACGCGATGAACTTGACTTTTCTGGTATTAACACCGGAGAGCTTTGCCGCTTCTTCATTTCCGCCTACTGCGTACAGATAATCACCTGTGCGTGTTTTGGAAAGAATAATATGTGCAATCACGAAGACAATGATCATAACCAGCACGTAGAAACGAATGCCTGCGAACATCTTGCCGTTGAAGATGTTACGGAATGTATCCGGTACGTTGGTTACAGGCTGACCGCCTGTCCAGACATATGCAATACCACGATACAAGCTCATGGTGCCCAGCGTAGCGATGAAGGGCTGGAGCTTGAGATAGGTAACGAGGAATCCATTGAAAATTCCAAGCACAACGCCGATCGCAAGGCCGAACAGAATAGCCAGGAAAGGATTCACGCCGTTTACCGTGAGGGTTGCGACGCCAATGCCGGTGATCGCAAATGTGCAGCCGATCGACAGGTCGATTCCGCCTGTGATGATCGCAAACATCATACCAACTGCCAGAATTCCGTTCAGAACCATCTGCTGGAGGACAGTCAGAAACGTACGCCAGGTAAAGAATGCCGGATTCAGAATTGTAAAGAATACGGCCATGCCAAGGGTGGCAAGCAGAACCACCAGTTCTCTTTTATACTTATCAATTACATTACGCATCCTGATTTCCTCCTATCGCATATTTGAGCAGTGTGTCTTCCACAAAATCATTTTTGTCTGTCAGATTCGCCGTAATATCGCCCTCATGCATGACGATGATCCTGTCGCTGATTCCCATTACCTCAGGCAGCTCCGATGATACGACGATCAGACTCTTTCCTTCTGCGACCATATCCTCCATCAGGCGGTAGATCTCTGCTTTTGCTGCAACGTCAACACCTTTTGTCGGCTCATCGAAAATGATGATATCTGCTTCTGTAGACATCCATCTGGCGAGGATGACTTTCTGCTGGTTACCACCCGACATATTGACGGTCAGATAGTCCACACGGCGGGGATGTACGTCCATCTCTTCAAAATAGCGCTCCGCATTCTTGATCTTCTTCTTTTCATCAGTGAAGATACCGGTCATGTATTTCTCAAGGCTGGAGATCGCCACATTTTCTGCATTGGTAGAAAGGTTCAGGAATCCCTGCGTCTTGCGGTCCTCAGGAATCAGGCCGATCCCGCCTTCCCGAAGTGCTTTGGTTGTATTCCAGGATGCAGGAATCTTTTTACCGTGGATCGTAACGGTTCCACCCATCAGTCGATCCGCGCCGAAGATGCCGCGCATGATCTCTGTTCTTCCTGCGCCGACAAGTCCATAGAATCCCAGGATCTCGCCTTTGTGCAGTTCAAAATTAATATTTCTGAACTTGTCATCCAGGCCAGTGAGATTCTCGACTTTGAGAACGACTTCATCGGTCTGCGGAGAAGGTCTGAGACGGGACGCTACCGCTGCGACGTCGCGTCCGACCATTGCATGGATCAGCTCTTCGTGCGTCGTTTCCTTGATGTTCAGGGATGTGATGTACTGGCCGTCGCGAAGAATGGAAGCCCTGTCACAGATCTGGAAGATTTCCTCCAGACGATGGCTGACGTACAGGACTGTAACGCCATTCTTTTTCAGTTTTCTAATAACCTCAAACAGCGCGTCCACCTCTCTGAAAGTCAGCGAAGCAGTGGGCTCGTCGAGGGAAATGATGGTCGAATGATGATACAGAGCTCTTGCGATCGCCAGCATCTGCATCTGACCGGAAGTCAGGGTCGCAACAAGCGTCTCCGACTTGAATGTGCAGTTCAGTTCCTCTAAGATCGCATTTACTTCCCTGTGCATTTTTCCAAAGTCGATCAAGAGTCCCTTTTTGGGCTCATAGCCAAGTGTAACGTTCTGGCCGACGGTCAAATCCTTGACGACCAGTGTCTCCTGATGCACTTTGGAAATCTTTCCCTCTACGATTGCCTGGTTGGGATCTCTGAATACGACTTTCTTGCCATGAAGAAGGACATCGCCCTCGTACTCCGGATACACGCCGTGCAAAATATTGAGCAGCGTGGATTTTCCTGCGCCGTTTTCACCAAGAAGTGCGTGTACTTCACCTTCCTCTACGGAAAACGATATATCCTTCAGAACGTGTGCGCCGGGGAACCGTTTATTGATTTTTACAAATTCAACCGCTTTAGCCAATTCGTTCCTCCTTTTACAAAGGACTGCAGCACGACGAAACAGTACTGCAGTCCCGCTTTCATTTCTGAGCAGAATCTTTAAGAATGAATTACTTAGCTACGTATGCAGCGTCTGTCCAACCGATGATCTCTGCAGCGTCCTTGTCAACGTTCTCAGAATCGATCAGCGCCTGAGGAGTTGCAACGACGTGAGGCATTTCCTGTCCGGCCAGAACACGGAGTGTGCACTCTGTAGCAACCTGTGCCATGTAGTAAGGGAAGGAATCAACTGTAGCGTCCAGCTTGCCTGCGCGAATGGAATCATATGCTTCGCCGATTCCGTCAACGCCGACTACAAGGATGTCAGCCTCTGCCTCTTCAACTGCCTCGACAACGCCAAGTGCCATATCGTCGTTATTGCAGAAGATGGCCTTCATATCGGGATACTGTGTGATCCATGTGCTGGCCAGCTCTTTCGCCTTCTGGCGGTCCCAGTCAGCGTTCTGCTTTGCGACAACTTCAAGTCCGGAATTGTTCTCTGTGATCCAGTCTTCGAACCCTGCTGTTCTCTCACGCGCTGCGAAAGCTTTTGCCATACCAATTACGATACCAACCTGGCCCTGGTCGCCGAGCTTATTGGAAATCCACTCTGCTGCCAGCTGTCCGTTCTGATATGCGTTAGGTCCTACATAGTAGTCAGCAATTGCGATCAGACCGTCGTTTACGTTGATAACCGGGATACCAGCTTCCTGTGCTTCCTCAACAGCCTGTGTAAGGTTGGAATCGGAAATCGGGCTCGCCATGATTGCTGCAAGGCCCTGGTTGGTCTGGTTCTGAACCATGGTCTGCTGACCGGTCTCGTCACCCTCGTCCGTGGTGGAATCGATTGTTACTTCGTACTCAATGCCCGCTGCCTTCACAGTCTCTGCTGCCTTCTCATAGCCGGACTGCAGTGTTCTCCAAAACTCGTTGGAGATGGACTTCTGTACGGCGCCAAGCTTAATTCCGTTCTCTACTGCAACTTCTGCGCCGTTCTTCTCTCTGACTTCTTCGATTGTCATTGCGCTGGGATCAGAATCAGGGTTGAACTCACCTGTTGCCTCTGTTGCTTCTGCATCGTCTGCAGGAGCCTCTGCTTCTGCCTCTCCCTCAGCTGTCTCTTCCGTCTCCTGTGCAGGCTCGGAAGAAGCTGCGCCGGTGGATCCGCCACAAGCGGCAAGGCTCATCGCCATGGTCGCTGCTACCAGTAATGCAACTACTTTTCTTTTCATCTTTTACCTCCCTTGGTTTTTGATGTGCGGGATTACCGCGTTTACATGTATCTGCAACTCACCGCATCGTTCACAGAGCGGATGAAGCTACGGATCTTGTGATAGTAAGGCCAATTGCTTGAAGCTTTCGATTTGTGCTATTTTGGCCCATTGTTATATGGATTGGATTGAACTGCCCTTCGTATCCTGCCTGTATAATTACTTGAGCATATCCATGACCAGCTGGTGTGCTTTCACGCCATCCTGAGAAACGATGACTTCCGCGATTCTGTCCATTCCGAGTCTCTCCACGCCGTGATAGATCTTCTCGAAGGAGTCAATATTGCTCTGGGTCTCTTCCGCCGGGTTCTCTCTGATGGGGAATGTGTCAAAGAAGACTACGCCGTCATATTTGTACTTGAGCAGATAGTAAACAAACTCAGCCGCATGACCGATGTTGACAGATCCGAAGATCAATCCGCCGTCCTGCTGGGAATAGCCGTCATTCATGTGAAGGCCAAAGAGCTTGCCCTTGGACGCTGCGAGTGCAAGTCCATAAGAGGGGCTGTCGTGCTTCATCAGCATATGGCAAAAGTCCAAAGTTGCGCCGACGTTGGGACGGTCTACTTCGCTGATCAGGTACAGCGTCATACCCGTGCTGTCTACCATCGCGAAATTGCGCTCCTCGAAAGGCTTGTACTCGATGCTGATCTTGAGATCGGGGCCGTAATCTGCCACTTCCCGGATGGCCTCTACGATCTTCTTGAAATTCTTCTCATAATCGCATTGGAAGGGATAATCAAATCCATCATTTTCCAGCCAAAGGGTGATCACTTTTCCATCGAGTTTGCGGCACACGTCAACGGCTTCCTTGGCCATATCAATTGCTTTGCGCCTGATCTCTTCATTGGGATTTGTGAAATCGCCGGGCTTGAAGTCTTCTCCGCGCCAGCGAACCGCCAGACCGTTTGTTTTCAGCGGTCCCATCGCCTTCTTGATATCCTCGATATCATTTCCAGCGAAGTGCTCGGGATAGTTGAATTCCAGATGTGTGATTCCTTTCATTCCTCTGTATGCAGCGATTGCATCATATACAGTCTGCCCCTTGAATATAAATGAATTGAACCTTCCTGCGTAATTAAACATTGGATCCTCCTTGCATCTGTTGCTTAGCTGTTTCACTTTCTGTCATCATAATATTTCACATATCATTTTCTGTCAATTAAATTTTCATAATTATTCACTTTTCGTCACATTATACAAGCAGAATCTTTCGTTTTTATGTATTAACGACAGCTAACTTGTCATAATTTTCACAATTTGTCGTTCTGTTTTGAAATTATTTTCATTTGCCAAAAATAAAAGGCGTATTGGAGCTGCATTTCACTCCTATACGCCCTATTTCAAATAGGATTATTTCCAATTTATTTCACATCACTTTATCTTTTTCTATTATATGCCCGCTAGTTC
>ODAI010686475.1_pt1 | contig 10137 bp, 7 predicted proteins | sample 1539321 | NCBI WGS metagenome assembly ODAI01 (sample SAMN02144231, study PRJEB22623) | gut metagenome | biome: sheep rumen | host: Ovis aries | place: New Zealand | reverse complement strand
CAGCTCGATGAGCACGGCCGACACGTCAGAATACTTCACGCTCACGTTCTCTTCAATCTCCATCGCCAAGTCCTTCAACCCGATGGTGTCGGTGTGGATGGCGCGTGCGAAATACTGACCTGCGGTCAACGAATTCTCGCGGTTGTCCTTGTAGACACGATACAATACTGCCATAGTGTGTTTTCCTTTCTGGGGCCCCCTCCCGTCCTCCCCCAAAAGGGTGAGGGGAAGGAATTTTGCCCCTTTTTTAATGGTTAATTAGTTAGTTAGTTCTCTCGTTTTAGAGGCGTTTTGGGATGGTTCGGGATGGTCAGTAGATTTGTCATCGCTTAGAGCTCAGTTGCGACGCCGGCCGGTAATCTCATTCCTCATTCCTCATTCCACATTCCTCGGAATTGTACATTGCAAAAGTACAACTTTTTTTCCGAACTGCCAAATTTCACGGTAAAAAATCTTTACAGCGCCAAAGGCCGTCTTTGACCGTCTCATTAGTGGCTTTTGACCGCCTCAGAGCTATGCAATGAGGCGGTCCTTGTTAGTCTTTTGCAGTGCCACCATGATGCTGGCCGAAAAGGGTATAACATTATAACAATATAACAATATAACATTAAGCTTTTTCGATGTGCAAAAACGCCCCTTCCTCTACCTATAGGTTATTATAATATATAATATATATATATTATATATTATAATAAAATTATTATTATTACACTTTATTCATTTTACCCCCATCTGTACTTTCAATTTCAAACCATTTTTCTCTCGAGCAGAGGTGGAAAATCCTTATTGTTATAATGTTACAATGTTATATTGTTATATTTTCCACCTTATCGTTTCGCTCAATCGAAAAATTGCATTATCTTTGACCTGCGGTCGAAGATAGGCTGCACCTCAACAATAAAAATAAAAGCGATTTTATTTTGTATTGTCTTCGGTTTGCACTATCTTTGCAACATATAAAAACTACCTAAAGAATCACATGGCATACGAAACAACATTTAATGCGATAGACAACATCTTGCGCAACGAGGCAGGGTGCAGCACTGAATTGGATTACATTGAGCAGACATCGTGGTTGCTCTTCCTGAAATATCTCGACGACCTCGAGCAGGAACAGGAGATGAACGCCATCATGACGGGCAAAGACTACAAACCCATCCTGACGGGGTTCAACCGTTGGAGTGCATGGGCAGCGCCGAAACTGCCTAACGGCGAGCCCGATGACATCAACTGCATGACAGGCCCCGACCTTGTGCAGTTTGTTGACCAGAAGTTGTTTCCCGCCTTGCGCCAGTTCCAGCAGACGGCAAGCAGTGCGCTTTCGCTGGAATATAAGATTGGTGAGATTTTCGGCGAACTGCGCAACAAGATCACCTCGGGTTACAACCTTCGCGAGGTCATCAACCTGATTGACCAACTGCATTTCCAGAGCGCTGAGGACAAGCACGAAATGACGTTGCTCTACGAATCGAAGATTGCGAAGATGGGCAATGCCGGTCGCAATGGTGGTGAGTATTACACGCCACGCCCATTGATTCGCACCATTGTGAAGGTGGTCGACCCGCGCATTGGCGAATCCGTCTACGACCCTGCCTGCGGTTCAGCCGGCTTCCTCTGCGAGGCGTTCAACTACATGCAGCAGCAGGTGAAGAGCACCCAGGACGCACAGACGTTGCAGGAGCGCACATTCTATGGCAAAGAGAAGAAGCCGTTGCCCTACATCATTGCCACGATGAACATGATATTCCATGGGTTGAAAGCACCCAACATCATTCGTGGAAACACGCTCGCTGAGAATCTCTCGAACATTCAGGAACGCGACCGCAAGAACGTCGTCCTCGCCAATCCGCCCTTTGGAGGCGCAGAGCGCGGTGAGGTGTTGCAGAACTTCGACCTGCGCACCTCGGAGACAGCCTATATGTTCATGCAGCATTTCATCAAGATGCTGAAGGCTGGCGGTCGGGCAGGCATTGTCATCAAGAACACATTCTTGTCGAACGGCGACGCTGCCCAGTTGCGCCGTCTGCTGCTCGAACAATGCAACCTGCACACCATTCTCGACCTGCCCAGCGGTGTGTTCCAAGGGGCTGGTGTGAAGACGGTGGTGCTGTTCTTCGACAAGGGAGTGCCAACGCAGAAGATTTGGTATTACCAGCTCAACCCCGGGCGCAACCTTGGCAAGACCAATGCCCTGAACGAAGACGACCTTGCCGACTTCCTCGCACTTCAGAAGACAAAGGCCGACAGCGAAAACTCATGGACCATCGACGTCGGCACCCTTGGCGACGACTACGACCTCAGTGTGAAGAATCCCAACAAGGTGGAGGAGGTTGACGAGCGCAGCGCAGCAGAGATACTCGAGAGCATCGCCTCGCTGAACGCCCAAGCCGCCACCCTGATAGAAACCCTCAAGACAATAGGCAATGAGCGATCAGAGAAATCAGAATAATCAGAGTATTCAGAGTACTCAGAATAATCAGAATACTCAGAGTATTCAGAGTAATCTGAGTAACCAGAATTCAGGATTCACCTTTTTGCCCCAGCATGGTCACTATCGCCATTTGCGGGTGTATCAGGTGGCTGAGATGATTTACGACATCACCTATTACTTCGCCCAGCACTATCTGCAGAAGGGCGACCGCACCATCGACCAAATGGTGCAGGCGGCACGGAGTGGAAAGCAGAACATCGCCGAGGGCAACCAGGCTGCAGCCACCTCGAGCGAGACGGAAATAAAACTCACCAATGTGGCGAAGGCCAGTCTGGAAGAACTGCTCGACGACTACGAGGACTATCTGCGCGTGCGCCAACTGCCGCAATGGGACGCCCAACACCCTCGCTACGAGAAGATGCGAGCCTATGCGCGCAGCGAGCAAATCAAGGAGGAATATGCCCAGAAGATTCAGCGCATGAACGATGAGGAGATTGCCAACTTGAGCATCACCCTCATCCACCAAGCCATCTACATGCTCCACAAACTGCTCGGGACCATGCAAAAACGGTTCGTCACCGAGGGCGGCATCAAGGAACGGATGTTCCAAGCACGTGTGAATTATCGGAATAACCAGAATCCGCAGAATAACCGAAAGGAGGATGTGAAATGAAAAAAGGGTGGACATATAAGAAGTTGGGGGAAGTCTTTCAAACATACGCAGGCGGAACTCCATCAAAATCGAATAAGGCCAATTATGAAAACGGCTCTATTCCATGGATTAGAAGTGGCGAGGTTTGTCGGAAATACATAACTGAATCAGAGTTATGTATAAGTGAAGAAGGATTAAAAAACTCCTCAGCAAAGTATTATCCCATCAATACAGTTTTAATTGCCATGTATGGGGCGACGGCTGCTCAATGTGGAATTCTGAAATTTGAGGCAACGTCAAATCAAGCAGTTTGTGGTATACTTCCAAGTAAAGATTTTATACCAGAATTTATATACTCTTATTTCACATATATAAAAGAAGAGTTGGCTGCACAAGCACAAGGAGGTGCACAACCGAATATTTCACAAGAGAAAATAAAGAAAGTACAATTTCCTTGTATCCCTCTCTCCGAGCAGCAATCCATCGTTGATTATCTTGATGCGTCTTTTGCAAAGATAGATGCGCTGAAGGCTAATGCAGAAAAAGCCTTGGGTGAAGCCAAAGCCCTCTTCCAAGCATCTCTCAAAGAAATGCTTGAACCAAAAGAGGGGTGGGAGGAGAAAAAGCTAAAAGAAATATGTGAAACTATAACAGACTTTGTTGCTGCTGGATCTTTTGCAAGTCTAAGGGAAAATGTTGTTTACAACAACGAAAAGGACTATGCACAATTAGTACGAACAACAGACTTGAAGTCAGGGTTTTCGAAGGGCGGTTATGTTTATGTGAATGAACATGCCTTTAAATATCTCTATAGGGTAAATTTAGATAAAGAATGCATTATTTTGCCTAATGTAGGTGTTAATTGTGGCGAGGTGTATTTTGTAACTCCTTCAATATTACCCTATAATAATAATGTCTTAGGACCCAATGCAGTTTTAGTAAGAAGCAATAACTATAGTAATCATTTCTTATCTTATTTATTCTTGGGAAAAGATTTCCAAAATAAATTGAAGGATATTACGTCACATATGGCTCAACCCAAGTTCAATAAAACGGGGCTTAAAGAGATTGTGATTTCAGTTCCCCCTCTCTCTGAGCAACAATCCATCGTTGCCACCCTCGACTCTCTCAAATCCAAGGTTGACCGCCTGCAAGAGAACTACGAAAAGATTTCAAAGGAGTGCGACGCACTGAAACAAGCCATGTTACGAGAAATATTTGAATAAGAGATATGGACGAGAGTACGACCAGAAGAAAGAAAATCGACCCCTTGCTGTATGGCGTTGGCTGGGAGCAGGTGCCTGAAAGCGAGATACTCACCGAGCAGAGCGCTTACGAAATTGCGCCCGGCCATGTTTCGGCATTGCCTCAGAACCGCCATCCGAAGAAAGCCGACTACGTGTTGGAATATCGTGGCAAGAAACTCGCCATCATCGAGGCGAAGAGCGACGAGAAGCCCGTGAGCGCAGGCGTGGAACAGGCGAAGCAGTATGCCGAGATGATGCACATACGCTTCACCTACAGTTGCAACGGCGACGAGATATGGGCGATTGACATGGGTGTGAGGAATGCGAAGGGCGAATACATCGTGCCCTCGAAGGAAGGCCCCGTGGAGAAGTTCCCATCGCCTCAGGAGTTGTGGTTGATGACCTACCCTGACGTGAACCCTTGGCGCGACAAGTTCAACCTGTGCGCCCTGAATAGGGGTGGTGGTCGGTCGCCCCGATACTATCAGGAAATAGCCATCAACAACGTGCTCAACGCCATTGCCAACAACCAGCAGCGCATCCTGCTCACGATGGCGACAGGAACAGGAAAGACCTACACGGCCTTCCAGATTTGTTGGAAACTCTATCAGACGAATTGGACGGTGAGGGGTGCCGACCAGAAGCCCCGCATCCTCTTCATCGCCGACCGCAACATACTTGCCAATCAGGCGAAGAACGACTTCGAGCAATTTCCCGAAGACGCCATGGAGCGCGTGACGCCCGAGCTGCTGCACGACAAGAAGCATCGTGACCGCGTGCCCAAGGCCCGCCATCTGTATTTCACGATTTTCCAGACGGTGATGTGCGACGACCCTACAGGCCAGCCCTACTACAAGCAATGGCCGCAAGACTTTTTCGACTTTGTCATCATCGACGAATGTCATCGTGGCGGTGCCAACGACGAGAGTGAGTGGCGCGAACTGATGAACTGGTTCGCCCCTGCCGTGCAACTGGGTATGACAGCCACCCCACGCCGCCGAGTGAACGCCAACACCTATAAGTATTTTGGCGACCCTGTCTATTCCTATTCGTTGAAGCAGGGCATCGAAGACGGCTATCTGACACCCTTCCGCGTGAAGATTGCCGAGAGCAACATCGACACCTATCAGTATAACCCCGACGACGACGTGGAAGGTGACATCGACACCGAGCGCGTTTATACGGAGCAGGATTTTTATAGCGGCAACATCGAAATGCGTCAGCGCGATGAGCACCGGGTGAAGGAGTTGCTCGACCAAATAGACCCCGACGAGAAGACGTTGGTTTTCTGTGCCACTCAGGCACATGCCATGAACATCCGCGACATGGTGAACCAATACAAACGGAATCCTGCGCCCAACTACTGTGAGCGCGTGACGAGTGACGACGGAAAGGGGGGCGAGGATGTGTTGCGGCAATTCCAGAACAACGACCTGATGCTGCCCACCATCCTCACCACATCGCAGAAACTATCGACGGGCGTCGATGCTCGCAACGTGAGGAACATCGTGCTTCTGCGCCCTGTGAACAACATGGTGGAATTCAAACAGATTCTGGGGCGCGGCACCCGGTTGTTTGATGGCAAATACTATTTCACGCTCTACGACTTCGTAGGCGCATCGAAGAACTTCCAAGACGAAGAATGGGACGGCGACCCATTCTGCCCCATCTGTGGCAATTACCCTTGTTCGTGCTATAAGCGCCCGCTACCCACGGGTGAAGAAGGATTTGCCCACGATGGCGAAGGAGGCGGCTATGGGGACATTTCCGAACCATGCCCCGTGTGTGGCCATCTGCCTTGCACATGCGAAGGCAGCGTGAAGCGGAAGACCATCAAGGTGAAGTTGTCGAGGAAGCACGAGCTGCTGCTGCACACCGATTGGTCGGAGCGCATTCAGTTTGGCAATGAACTCATCACCGTGGAGGAGTATGTGAAGAGGTTGTTTGGTTTGCTGCCCACCATCTTCAAAGACGAGGGCGACCTGCGCGAAAAATGGTCGCAACCCGAAACGCGTGGCGCCCTGCTGGCGTTTCTGGCTGAAAGCGGATTCCAAGAGGACAAGTTGGAAAAGATGCGCCACTTCATGCAGATGGAGAACTGCGACATGCTCGACGTGCTGGAATACCTTGCCTACCATACGAAGCCCATCGACCGTGAGCGTCGTGCCGATATACTGCGCAAGAATCTGCTGAAGTCGCTATCTGCCCAACAGCAGGAATTCGTGTCGTTCATGCTCGACATGTATGTGCGCAACGACTTCAAGGAACTCGCCTCCGACAAACTGGGCACACTCGTTGAAATGAAATACCACTCGTATTCGGATGCTATCGCCCGACTGAAAATGAGACCGCAGGAGGTGAAAGGCCTGTTCCTGAACATGCAGCACGAACTCTATAACGGAAACGCAGTGGTCGACTACAAGCTGAAGAGGGAGTTGGAGTAATCAGAGTAATCAGAATAATCAGAGTAATCAGAGTAATCAGAATAATCTGAGTAATCAGAGAAAGGCATTTTGCGAAATTAATAAAAATAGTTCTAAAAACAAAAATTTCCTGCTTTTCCATAACGGAATGAGCAGGATTTTTTATATCTTTGCACAACCGTTGGTACTTATGAAAAACAAGTGAGGATAACGGCCAAAAACAATCTTATTTAATCTGGTTAATTTATGTTGTTTAGAATACATCCATATTTCAAACGACGTCGAGATATTAAGAAAAACTCCCACGCTCTGCGCCTCGCGCAGATTGCTGAGCCGTTGTATTCTGACAGCCGCTTCAGCCAGTTGAGCGGTAATCTGACGGATGAGCGCCTGTCGGTCTGCTGCCTTTTGAACTGGGCGCTGACGATAGCTGAGTATGCGGTGAGCGACCCTATGCCTCTGGAGCGGATTGCGTTTTATGAACGACAATTGGGGGGAAAGCCCAAACTCCTTGAGATTTTCCTTTCTCCCATCAGCTGGCAGACACTTGAAGCGCATGAGACGGCTGCCATTTGGGGTGCCGTGTTCTATTGGCTGGTGGTGGTGAAACAGACGCGACTGGAGAATGTCTTGGACAAGGTGGCGGAGATAGGGCTGAGGAATCAGGCGGGACATCCTTATTTTGCACATTTCATCGTTGCTGCCAATAATGAGAACAAACCGCGCAACGCGGCTAAAGAGAAAGAGAGTAAGAAGGTGGCGAATGAGGAATACGTCAGCCTTGCCGACTTGGAAGAGGGCGTGATGGCTTTCCCCACATATCAAGAGAAGATGGGGGCGTTTACTGCGGTGAACAACATTCTGGTTGGCCACAAGGCATGGAACAAGGTCGCTCCGATGATTAGGAACAAAATCCTAAAGGGGGCAACGGAGCATCCAAATGGAATGAATGTCAATATAGAAAACAATTATGGTTCAGTAATAGATAACAATTATGGAAATAACAGTACACAACAATTACGGACAGATAGTAGAGAGCAACTTCGGTACGCTGAATAATCAGGTGGGCGCGGAGAACGAGAACAATCGGTGCGTGACCAAGACCGAGGAGGAAATTAAGGATGCCGTCATTCGCTTAATGGACGAGAAAGACGCGGAAGGGCACTACCTGCTGCATGACCAAAATCAGCACTATGCGGTGAAGAAGGTGCTTACTTCTTTGTTTGGCTTTCCGCAGAAGCCTTCTGACTATGGCATGTTGATGCATAATCTGGAACTTGACAATCTGCGAGTGAAGTACGATAACGAGAGTATACGTAAGGTGCATCTACACAATCTACCTAACGATGTATCTTTGTGGCACAATTACCAGAACACTGCAGATGAATACTCGCGTAAGCAGGTGGTGGTGGCAACCAGATTAATGGCGTTATTGGAGGAGTAGCCTTTGACTTTCCCAATTCCATTCCCATTTTCCCAATTCTATTCCCAATCAGGATTTTTCCTCGATTGGGATTTTTTTTGTTCCTACTTTTGCAATGTCTTCCGAGATGAGCAGCCAAAATGTGAGCGGGCTATCCTTAGAAAAGCGGAGGCATGAAAGAGATGACGAAGAGACAGTTTTTAAGACGGATTTACCGAGGCGACATTGCCAAGGAGTCAAGGAAACAATTGGCGCTGATCAACAAGTGCCAGAAGTCACAACGGAACTGGGAACCCGACTGGCGCCCGTTCGGCCAAGAATAAGCCTCACCCCCGACCCCTCTCCAAAGGGCGAGGGGAGGATTTAAAAGGTCAGTCAAAAGTTATTAATCTGAGTTGAAGTGAGGAGGATGTTCCCGGGTAAATGCGCAAAGATTCTGACCTTCTTCTCGCAACCAACGAAGATTATGCAACAAAAGAATTTTAAGAAGAATTTGCTGGTACAGAACGTACTGGACGCGAGTGTGAACTTTCAGGCAGATGGCGACATTTTGGTGGTGCCCTGCCCATGGGAGAGCGACAAGGAGGTGACTAATGGTGAGCGCGTGCGCTTCAGGGGTGGCATCGAGGTGGATGCTGACGGCCGCACAAGGGTGAAGCGCTACAGAGACGGGATGAACGGACAGAAACACGAAGTGCTCTTCGAGACCCTACATGGGGCGGTAAAGATGACCCGTCCGCAGTATCATCCCAGTGACAACGGCCGAAGGAGGAAGGACGAGGAGTTCGTTTACGTGACGTTCAAGTTCCCGAAGAAGTACGGGGCTGCTCTCACAAGCACGTGCTTCGACGAAGAGGCCGACACCATCAAGTCGTACTTCAAAACCAGGAAGGAGGAAACAATATGGAAATGAACCAACAGTATTTCACTACGATTGGCAAGGGGCACGGCGCTCCTTGCCTCCCCGCCACGGAGGAGGATTGGAAGAAGTGGAGAAACGAGCCTTGGCTGCTGCAGATGTGCGAGCGCATCAGGAAGGGTGATGAAGAGTTGAAACATCGCTTGCCGGTGTGGACACCCCATTGCGCTGAATTCAAGAACAACCATCGTGCGATTGCGGATGCCGTGAAGCCGCTGAACAGGCTGATGCTGGACTTCGATGAGAAGGGACATACGGGCGAGATTCTGTCGAAATTGACAATTGACAATGGACAATTGACAATTCTGTTGGTTGAGGAATCGGTGCGAGGTGGTACGCACGTGCTGGTGGAACTGCCGGAGGGTATGACGGCTGAAGAGGCTCAGGAGCTGATGAAGGAGGTGACGGGATTCGAACCTGACAAGGCGGTGAAGGACGTTTCCAGGTGCATCTATATGGTGCCGGAGAGCTATACGAGGTTCGTCTCTGAAAAACTATACAGACCCCCTCTAACTCCCCCTGTTGAGGGGGAGAACAGAACTCTTGAGAATGGTGCGAATTCGGGTTCCTCCCCTAAACAGGGGAGGTCAGGAGGGGTCTCTGAGGGTTTGGAGGGGGCTTCTTTCAAAGGCATCCCTTATGCTTCCATCATCTCCGAATGGTGGCGCTGCTCGGGCGGTGAGCCAGCAGAGGGTGAACGCAACGTGAAGTTGCACAAGCTGGCGGTGAATCTCAGGGCGATTTGCGATAATAAGAAAGAGGTGCTGATGGCAGTCATGCCTCGTTTTGGACTCACAGAGGCAGAGTTGAAGAGCATCGTGGATTCTGCTTGCAAGGAAGAGCCGAAAGGTGTATCGAAGAAGATGCAGGGCATCATTGATGTACTGCTCACGGAGGCCTCAGAGGAAACCGAGACCACTGAGGAGGACGCAGAGGATACTTCTTATTTCACCCTTCCTCCATCGCTCAAGAAGAATCTGGCAATGGGCTTGAAAGAGTCGTTGGAGGGTGTTCCGACTTCGATGCACATGCCTGTGCTTTG
>ODAI014374677.1_pt1 | contig 10138 bp, 5 predicted proteins | sample 1539321 | NCBI WGS metagenome assembly ODAI01 (sample SAMN02144231, study PRJEB22623) | gut metagenome | biome: sheep rumen | host: Ovis aries | place: New Zealand | reverse complement strand
CGTGAGGAGTATACCACTCAGATCAGCAACTACGACTGCCTCGGCGGCGTCTTCGATGCACTCCGCCGTGTCAACACCATCATCATCGACCTAGACAGAGACTTCTGGATGTATATCTCCATGGAGTATTTCAAGCAGAAGATCAAGAAGGGTGAGGTGGGGTCGAGCGCCATGCCTCATAAGGTCAACCCCATCGATTTCGAGAACAGCGAGGGCAACCTGGGCATTTCCAACGCACTGCTTCAGTTCCTTGCCGCCAAGCTTCCCGTGAGCCGTCTGCAGCGCGATCTCACCGACTCCACGGTGCTGCGCAATGTGGGTGTGCCCCTCGGCCATACGGTCATCGCTGTCGACAGCACGCTCAAGGGCCTTCGCAAACTGATTCTCAACGAGGGTGCCATCCGTGCCGACCTCGACAACAACTGGGCCGTGGTGGCTGAAGCCATCCAGACCATCCTTCGCCGCGAGGCCTATCCCCATCCTTATGAGGCGCTCAAGCAACTCACTCGTACCAACGAGAAAATGACAGCACAGACCATCCACGATTTCGTCATGACGCTGGATGTCTCTGAGGAAGTAAGAAATCAACTGCTGGCGATTACGCCGCACAATTATACAGGAATTTAAAACACAGTCATTTATTCACCCAGCCGTGAGGCTACACTAAAAACAATTGATTATGGAAACTGAAAACGAAAACAAGAAAGAAGAACAATCACAGGAGCAGACTTCAGGCGGCCGCGAAGGTTACCAGTCATCTGGACAGCCAGGCAACTATTCAAGGGATTATCGTGGTGGCGCACGTCCGCAGCGCCCACGCATCCACTCTCAACGAACCTATTCCGTAGACAGGACAAACGATGAAGAGGGCGGTTTCCGTCCTGAGGGTTTCGGCGCCGGACTCCAGTCTGGCGGCGCTCAGCGCTCGTACCGTCCACGTTACAATAATTCCGGCGAAGGCTACCAGCCTCGTCAGGGTGGCTACCAGCCTCGTCAGCAAGGTGGCTACCAGCCTCGTCAGGGTGGCTACCAGCCTCGTCAGCAGGGTGGCTACCAGCCCCGTCAGGGTGGCTACCAGCCCCGTCAGCAGGGTGACTACCAGCCCCGTCAGCAGGGTGACTACCAGCCTCGTCAGCAGGGCGACTACCAGCCCCGTCAGGGTGGCTATCAGCCCCGTCAGCAGGGTGGTTATCAGCCCCGTCAGCAGGGTGGTTATCAGCCCCGTCAGCAGGGTGGCTACCAGCAGCGTCAGGGTGGTTACCAGCCCCGTCAGCAGGGTGGCTACCAGCAGCGTCAGGGTGGCTATCAGCCCCGTCAGCGTGGCGGCTACCAGCAGGGTGGCTACCGTCAGCAGGGCGGCTACAATCCCGGAGCCAAGTTTGATATGAAGAAACGCATCGACTACAAAGAGGAGCACATCGACCCCAATGAGCCGATCCGTCTCAATAAGTTCCTTGCCAACGCAGGCATCTGCAGCCGCCGCGAGGCAGACACCTACATCCAGGCAGGTGTGGTGTCGGTCAACGGCGAGGTGGTGACCGAACTGGGCACCAAGGTGTCGCGCACCGACGAGGTGATGTTCCACGACCAGCCCGTGCGCCTTGAGAAGAAGGTGTATGTGCTGCTCAACAAACCCAAGGACTATGTCACCACAAGCGACGACCCGCAGCAGCGGAAGACGGTGATGGACCTGGTGAAGAACGCCTGTCCTGAGCGCATCTACCCCGTAGGACGCCTCGACCGCAACACCACCGGCGTGCTGCTGCTCACCAACGACGGCGACCTGGCCAGCAAACTCACTCACCCCAAGTTCCTCAAGAAGAAGGTCTATCATGTGTATCTCGACAAGAACGTCACCGCTCACGACATGCAGCAGATTGCTGAAGGCATCACCCTCGACGACGGTGAGGTGCGTGCCGACGCCGTGGAATATGCCAGCGAGACCGACAAGAGCCAGGTGGGCATAGAGATTCACAGTGGCAAGAACCGCATCGTGCGCCGTATCTTCGAGAGCCTGGGCTACCGCGTGGTCAAGCTCGACAGGGTGCAGTTCGCCGGTCTGACGAAAAAGAACGTGCGCCGTGGCGACTGGCGCTTCCTCACCGAGAAGGAAGTCGACATGCTCCGTATGGGCGCTTTCGAATAATCAATCTAAAAAATAACCATGAGGCATCCCGCATGCCTCTACCGACAGAAATGGAGACAATAAGCAGAACAAAGGTTGTCGACGTGCTCAAACGCACGGATTTCGGCAGCAGGGTCAATGTGAAAGGATGGGTGCGCACCCATCGCAGCAGCAAGTCCGTAGACTTCATCGCCGTCAACGACGGCTCCACCATCAAGAATGTGCAGGTGGTGGTCAATCCTGAGAAGTTCGACGCGGCACTGCTCAAGCTGGTGACCACCGGCTCATGCATCAGCGCCACGGGTGTGCTGGTGGAGAGCCAGGGCGCCGGACAGACGAGTGAGATACAGTGTGATGAGATAGAGGTGTACGGCACCTGCGGCAACGACTATCCGATGCAGAAGAAGGGCCAGAGCTTCGAGGTGATGCGCAAGAACGCTCACCTGCGCCTGCGCACCAACACCTTCGGTGCTGTCATGCGCATCCGCCACCACATGGCCATCGCTATCCACAACTATTTCCACAGTCACGGCTTCTTCTATTTCCATTCACCCATCATCACCGGCAGCGACTGCGAAGGCGCCGGCCAGATGTTCCAGGTGACGACCAAGAACCTCTACGACCTGCGCAAGGACGAGGAGGGGAAGATTATCTACGACGACGACTTCTTCGGCACACAGACATCGCTCACCGTGAGCGGTCAGCTCGAAGGTGAGCTGGGGGCCACCGCCCTCGGCGCCATCTACACCTTCGGACCCACCTTCCGTGCCGAGAACTCCAACACGCCGCGCCACTTGGCTGAGTTCTGGATGATTGAGCCCGAGGTGGCTTTCATCGGCATCAACGAACTGATGGACCTCGAGGAGGACTTCATCAAGTATTGTGTGAAATGGGCGCTCGACAACTGCCAGGACGACCTCGAGTTCCTCAACAAGATGGTCGACAAGACATTGCTGCAACGCCTGAACTCTGTGCTCGAGGGAAGCTTCGTGCGTCTGCCCTATACCGAGGGTATCCGCATCCTCGAAGAGGCCGTGGCCGCCGGACATCAGTTCGAGTTCCCCGTCAGTTGGGGCATGGACCTCGCCTCCGAGCATGAGCGCTACCTCGTGGAGGAGCATTTCAAGCGTCCGGTCATCATGATCGACTATCCGAAGGACATCAAAGCCTTCTATATGAAGATCAACGAAGACGGCAAGACGGTGCAGGGCACCGATGTGCTGTTCCCGCAGATCGGCGAGATTATCGGAGGCAGCGTGCGTGAGGAGAACCTTGAAAAACTGGAGGCAGAGATTGTCCGCCGCAACATTCCCAACAAGGATATGTGGTGGTATCTCGACACCCGGAAATATGGCACCTGCCCGCATGGAGGCTTCGGCCTTGGTTTCGAGAGGCTCATCCTCTTCGTCACCGGCATGCAAAACATCCGCGACGTCATCCCATTCCCCCGCACTCCTAAGTCGGCCGAATTTTAGTATGAATTTGAATCCCCGCTTTGCGCTGTCGCAGAGTGGGGATTTTGATAGGATGGAAGCGAGGAAATATCCGTCTGCCGACCTCTCTGCCGCCGTGTGGTATTGATTCAGAAGTGTGTCGCTTTTTAGTGTAAAAAGTGCACTTTTTGTGTGAGAAGTTCTCATTTTAAGTTAATTTTTACTAAATGGAGAGGGCCGGTAAAACGTATTTCAGCAAATATGATTATTTTTGTAAAATCCAAAGTTGTAGTGATTACAATGAGCCTAAAAAAGTGTCATTTTGGCATTACTATTAATTTAAAACTTCTATTTAATGAAAAAGTTTTTTATTGCCTCATTGCTTATTCTTTGTACGCTCGGCATCAATGCTGACCCGGTATCAAAGGAAGTTGCCGTCAAGAAAGCTTCCGCATTTATGTCGGAGAGAGGTGACGGCGCAGGAAGTTTGTCGCTCGTCTATCAGGGCAACCAGACATCTGTGGGAAGGGGAGCTCCGGCTGCCTCAGCCTATTATTATATATTTAATAAAGGTGAGGACAAGGGCTTTGTCATTGTCGCTGGCGACGACTATGCCGAGGATATTCTCGGATATAGCGACACCGGTTCCTTCGACCCGGCAGACATCCCTGACAACCTGCGTGAGTGGCTCGACTTCTATACTGAGGAAATCGACCTGGCACGACAGTTGGACTCAGAGACGCTATCGATGGCCAAGGTGAAGGCCGCGTCGGTCACCAATACCTCGTTTCCGGAGGTGGAGCCGTTTGTCAAGTCGCATTGGCATCAGCACGAACCCTTTAATAACAAATGCATCAACACCCTCGGCTACCGCTCTGTGGTGGGTTGTGCCGGCGTAGCTTTGGCACAGGTGCTCAACTATTATAAGTATCCCACTGCTTCTACTTCCGTGGTTCCCGGCTATGGCGGCTACGCATCGCTGAGAGCCACCACATTCAATTGGAGTCTGATCAAGGAGAACTATACCTACAGCGGCAGTGAGACATCCGCGGAGTTGGAAGCCTTGGCCAAACTGATGCTGTATTCCGCCAGAGCCGTACAGACCTCTTTCGGTCCTGAGACATCGTCGGGATATGTGGGCATGATGCCTGTGGCACTGCATTCATATTTCGGCTATAGCGACTCTGCCGTCGATATCATGCGTGAGAAATTCGATAACGAGACATGGCAGAATGTCCTGCTTGAGGAGATTTTGGAAGGTCGTCCTGTCGTCTATAGCGCCATGCGCTATGGAGGCAATGGCCACGCTTGGATTCTCGACGGTTTCGACGGAAAAGATATGTTCCACTGCAACTGGGGCTGGGGCGGCCAGGGCGACGGCTACTACCGTATGTCGGCCTTCAATCCCTATGTGCGGGGAGCGATTAACAGCACCAACGGAAGCTATTCCCTGGATCAGCGTGCTGTCGTGGGCATCAGTCCCAATCAGGTGACGTTCAAGAACGCTGTGGCTGAGAGCGGCATCATCGCCAAGGATTTCTATCTCAGCGAATACCCCTCAAAGGCCAAACTCGCTACGGGCACTTACACGCTCAGCGCCAAGAACGGCTTGAACGGCATCTATATGTATTACGCCTATCGCAAGACGGGTGTGGAGAAGGCCTACGATTTGGGCGTCGGTATCTTCAAGGGTGACAAGTTGCTCACCTTGAATGGTGTGGAACAGGTGAAGATTGTTCATGAGGGTTATTCCTCCGCCTCCACCTATTGGTTTGCCAAGTGGTTCTGGCTCAGCGGTCTGGGTGTGGGTCTGCCCGACGGCTCCTATGTGCTGAAGGGTGTCGACCGTGCGACGGGCACCAAGACCTGGGTGCCCAGTGGCTACTCCACCGACTATTATATCACGCTGACAGTGAAAAACGGTGTGGTGACAGCCAAGACAGTCAACGACACATCTCTCTCCACGCTGAAGGTGACAAAGGCTGTCCAGAATTTCGAGGAGAACGATCCGAACACGAAGCACATGACCTTCACCATCAAGAATACCGGTAGCAAGATCTTCAACTCCGTCGTCACTCTGTTGGTAGACGGCTATAAACGCACGAGCGAGGGTATCTACATCGGTGCTGGTGAGGAAAAATCTTTCGACTTCTATTTCTCCGCGACCAACGGCTCACACACCATTTCTCTCAGAAATGCCAACAACCAGAGCGTTTACAGCGGAACCCACACTCTCTACGAATCGAGCACCTTCCCGGAACTCACCTTGGTGTCGAGCAGCGTGAAGAACATCAGCGGCAACGTGATGCTCGGCAGACAGATCGACTGCAGCATGACGCTGAAGAATGGCACCAAGAAGGTCTACAACTATGACATGAATGTCACGATGGGTGTCGATGTCGTCAAGGGAGAGAGCAACTCCTACCTGGAGTACAACACGACCATTCCTGTGAGCATCCCTGCCGGCAAGACGGTCACCGTCAAATTCAATCATATGATGTCGGTTGGTGATAACTTCTATCTGAGAATCTCCGACCCCAATAAGACGTATGTCAATGTAGGAAAGACGACCGTCGCTCCTGCCATCGTCTACTGGAATGCCGACGGTGAGCGCACGGCTGTGGCTCCCGTCACATCCTATACCGTGCCTTCGAGCGCTGTGGCTGTGAGCTTCGAGGAAATCAGCAACCTCGCCTCAATGACCATCAAGGCCAACAGCAATCCCAATACGATTTACTACCTCGACCGCAACGCCGCCGTTCCCGCAGCCATCAAGTCGAAGAATGTGGTCAATGAGTATAGTGCCGGCACCATCACGCTCAACGGTAATTATGACTTCCTCGTGCCGCAGTCCTTCACTGCGCAGAAGATCACTTATACCTGTACTCCTTCGCTGACCTATGACGGAAAGGCAGGATGGCAAGGCATCGTCCTTCCGTTTGCGGTTGAGAAAGTCACCGCTGCCAGCAAGGCCGTCGACTGGTGCCGTGGCACCTCCGACACCGACAAGGACTTCCTCGTCAAGGAGTATATCGGCGACACAGGCACAGGTGTGGAGTTTGGCAATGTCAAGACATGGGTGGCAGGCACTCCCTATATCATGGCTGTGCCAAAGGCACTTGTGGGCAAGAGCATGGTGTTCAGCGCCGCCAATGCCTATGTGGCCAATACCTTGGTCAACAAGGTGAGGAGCACGAACTATGAGTTTGGAGGTGTCACAGGCACCACCACACTGTCAGATGTCTATACCCTCAATGCCAAGGGAAGCGGATTCCTGCTGTCGAACTCTGCCAAAGTCAAGGGCGGTAGTGTCTTCTTCCAACCGACTGTCAACAATTCGCTGCGTCCCGCTTCTATCTCCATCGCAGGAGGTGAGGTGCCTATCGTCATCGGCGACTTCGACGGTGATGGAAACATTACCGTGTCCGACATCGTCTCACTGGTCGACCTGATCAACAGAGGCACTACCAGCGGTAACGTTGATATCACGATCTATGATGCCAACCGCGACGGTGAGGTCACGGTGACCGACATCATGAGTCTGGTGAATACAGTATTGGAGCAGGCAAAGCAAAACAAGCAGTAGTCTTCTCCGTATCGGATATATCATCACTCCGCCATGTCCCGTCAGGATATGGCGGAGTGATTTTTTCTTTTCTCACCTTTTCTTTCCTTTCCTTTCTTACCTATTCTTTTCCATCCTCACTTTTTCCCTGAGAGCAACGGTTTTAGACTTTTATGATTTTGCAGACTCTCTATTTTTAGGTCATCCGACAGGAATCTTTCCAAATTGCTTTGCAGCATCAGCATTTTTTCGTAATTTTGCACCGCTTAACCCCTTCTTTGCGCTTGTGGCGGAATTGGCAGACGCGCCAGACTTAGGATCTGGTGTCTTATGACGTGAAGGTTCGAGTCCTTTCAGGCGCACGACTTTTTATCCAATCGATTGATTGTCAATCGGTTGGTTTTTTTTGTTATCTCAAATTGCTACTCAAAAGGTATCTTTGTCATTTTTGTTGCAAAAACAACAAGCGTAATTTTTGCATTGAATCAGGGTGGGTAAAGAATCAGAAGAACAGGATTTGGTTGAATTGTTCATGAATCATCATTCTCCACGAACATCTCATTCACTAAGGATTTCTGGTGTGTTCGACGATCGGAGTCGTCGACCCCTAATGTGCGCTCACAGGGACTTGAACAGAGGATTGTGGTTTGGTGTGCACACCAGAGTAAGAGGCCAGTGCACACATAGGGGGCGACGATTCCAATCGTCGCACATAGGAGCATGAGGATAAACCTGTCCCGTTGATTCTCCTGTAGCCAAGTAGATGAAAAGTTCAGTCAGCTTTGCAAAGCCAACCGCATTATCGTTGGCATTATAAAGGTATTGGCCTATTCCATCCACAACATGGTCGTGCAGAAGCTAATCACCAAGTTGAAGGAAAGGCTCTCTACATAATTCAGGAATCAGATAAGATGAGATATTCTTAGGAGATATGCCATTTTTAACTGTCACTGCCCCTCAGACATTTGCAATATCCGAGAGGGCGGTGGCGGTATAGTTTAATTTATTGGGGGATAGCTCTGCTCGGAGTATAACAACTGTTCGAGGTGTTTTATAAAGCGTAACGTTGCTAATATAACTCTATCGCAGCTTGAGCTGCGGCATCCTCCATCATACCGATAATTCGTCCAATAATTACGATTATCAATATGGCCAAAACAATCCAAAAGGTCTTGCTTTTCTTTAAGTTCGCAAAAGCCTTTATTGCGGTTTCTTTTTTTGCAGAATCGGAGGCTTTCCAATAAGCCCGTCCACAAATAATTGCCAAGATTATAAGTACAATTACGATTAGCATACTATTGCAGATTTATATATTATTAATATTTTCCTCGATATTGTATCAAATTTTTAAATATATCTGATTCTAATAGTTCGAGTATCTTCGTAATTCTTGGATGGCATCGGGATATCCTTGTTCTGCCGATTTCTTAAGCCAATAGATACCCTTTTCTACGTTTAATTCCGTGCCTACGGCATTAAGGTAACAGATACCAAGCATATACTGGGCTTCATATTGATCTTCATCATGTTCCGCAGCTCGTTTAATATACTTAAATCCCTTAACTTTATCCATTGGAACGAAATCATCGCCCAATAATATCAATCCCATTCCATACAACCCCACTGGGTCACCATGTTCTGCTGCTCGTTGAGTGTATTTTAGTCCTTTCTCTATGTCTTGGGGAACACCATGTTGTCCATTAAAATAAATTGTACCTAAAGCTCCTTCTGCTGGCGGAAATTCCAAATTTGCAGATTTTTCTATCCAACTCACAGCCTTATTAACATCTTGACGTAAGCCAAAACCTTTCATATAGCAACATCCTAAGCAGTACATACCCTTTGCATTACCTTGTTCTGCGGCTTTTTTGAACCAAGTAACTGCATTTATATATGATTGTTCAACGCCCTCACCAGCATAATAGCAAACCCCTAAATTAGTTTGTGCTTCGGAATTACCTTTTTCTGCAAGTCTAACAAGTTCCTCGCAATTCTCTGTAGGCACTTTAACCTCACTCTTGGAATTTTCTCCACACGATGCAAGGCAAAAGACTACTGCAAGAAGTTTCCCTGCAAGTATCATAGTTTGTTTCATTGTTCGCCTCCTTTCTCTGTGATGAGTTGTTTCCCTGTTGGAATTGGTTTCTTGCCATCAATTAGTTTCTTTTTGGGATCTGGAACATCAGTGATTAAGTTACCTTTTCGTTCCACTTGTTCATTCGCCTTGTTTTCCATAACGCAAAAAGTTTTGGCATCTGTGACCCTACGATGCTGGTTAATAAAGGTATGAAGTAGGCATAAAAGAAGAGCGGAGTCACCATTTGCCTAAACTGCCATGTGGGGCTTGGACTCCCTTGCTACACAGAATAGGAAAGATTACTCCGCTTGGCAGTATATCGTATAGTAACGATAAACACACCAAGAGAGCGTTTCCCACTTTCTGATGTAGCAATAGGCTTAAGCCTACAAGTGAAGTGTCCAAGTTCACATGCTCAGAAAAGCAAAAATGCGCTATCTAATATGTCCGCAAAGCCTATTAAGGCAATTTGCATGACAAAGATAATCATTTTTATGACATAAATCTATTTTTCAATGAGAATTTTTTATTTTTGATGCTGTTTTTATTCTTTCAAGCCTACTGGAAACCTCAAAGCCAACTCAATATAACCTTTTAGATTAGACTGATACCAAAAAACAAGTGTGTGAATAACTCTACAAAAGATTAAAATAATACAAGTTGTAGATTGATACACTATGCAAGCAAATTGTGAATGATTATCACTTGTATATCGTTGTGCGGACTTGGTTGAATTGTTAACGAATCATGATTTTCCACCATCATCACATTCCCCTATGGTTCCTGGGATGTTCGACGATCGGAGTCGTCGACCCCTACGGTGCACACACGGGGGCTTGAACAGAGGACTTCACATCTGGGGTAAGAGGATTTGGTGAGCACACAAGAGCAAGAGGCTTGTGCTCACATAGGGGGCGACGATTCCTATCGTCGCGTAT
>ODAI012476771.1_pt1 | contig 10138 bp, 11 predicted proteins | sample 1539321 | NCBI WGS metagenome assembly ODAI01 (sample SAMN02144231, study PRJEB22623) | gut metagenome | biome: sheep rumen | host: Ovis aries | place: New Zealand | reverse complement strand
TTAACTTTATACTAAAAAAAATGAAAAAAATTTAATTTTTTTACATTTTTTAATCATTTTTTAGTCATCTAATCTTGGAGTAAGTATTTCATAACCATCTTTTGTTACTAAAACAGTATGTTCATAATGAGCTGCAGGTAGCTCGTCTTGTGTTTTTATAGTCCACTCATCATCTAATATATAAATATATCTTTCTCCATATGTTAGCATTGGTTCAATACAAATAACCATTCCTTCTTTAAGTCTTGGTCCAGTACCTTCTTTACCAAAGTTAGGTACTTCAGGATCTTCATGCATATCAGTTCCTATTCCATGTCCACATAATTCTTCTACTACACCTAAATTATGACTTTTAGCATAAACTTCAACTGCATGAGATATATCACCAATATGATTTCCTGGTTTAACTTGCTTAATTCCTTCATATAAGGCTTTTTCAGTATGTTCCATTAAATACTTTTTATCATCAGTTATATCACCTACTGCATATGTCCAAGCAGCATCTCCTTGATATCCTTTATAACCTATAACTACATCAATAGTAATAATATCACCATTTTTAAGTTTATAATCATCAGGTATACCATGAACAACTGTATCATTAACACTTGCACAAATGCTAGCAGGATAACCTTCATAACCAAGTTCTGTTGGTACTGCATCATTTTTAATTATAAAGTCATGGCATAATTTATCTAACTCTTTTGTAGTTATTCCTTCTTTTATATATGGTTTAATAAACTTATGCATTTCTGATACTAACATACCAGCATGTCTCATTAATTCTATTTCTTTTTCACTTTTTATTGTTATCATATTATCACCTAAAATCTTCCAGATGCTCCTCCGCCACCGAAGGAACCTCCTCCACCATGATGACCTCCAAATGAACCACCACTATGATGTCCTCCGCCACCGAAGGAACTACCTGAGTAATATCCACCAGAGCCACTAAAACTTATTATAACTAGTATAAATAATACTATAACTACAAATATTACTATACCCATTACTATTTCAAATGTATCATCTACTTCTTGTGGAGTATCAGCTTCTAAATCTAATTTATAAAAGTCTACTATTTCTTTATAAATAGCTTTATAACCATTTAAAATACCATTATCAAAGTCATCTTCACTTAAATAAGGTATCATATATGTATCTCTTATTCTACCAGCTTTACCATCAGTTATTGCTTCTTCTAGACCATAACCAACTTCTATACGCATTTCTCTATCTTCTAATGAAACTAATATTAAAAGACCATTATTCTTTTCTTTAGAGCCAATTTCAAAATCACGTGCTACTTTTAAAGAATAATCTTCAACACTAGCTCCATCAAGATTCTTAACTGTTACTACTATTATTTGTGTACCATTTTTATTATTTAAGCCAACACTATGGCTCATTATATATTCTTCTGTTTCATTAGATAATATATTAGCATAGTCATTGACATAAAAATTACTAGTAGGTTTAACAACATTAAATGCATAAACACCTATATTATTAAATAAAACTGCTAATAAAAGAATGAAGAGGAAGAATCTCTTTTTCATTAAAATTCTACCTCTGGTACTTCTTTCTTATTATCACTTACTTCAAAGTATGCTTTTTTATCAAAATTAAACATTCCAGCTATAACATTACTTGGGAATTTTTTAATTTCTGTATTATATTCTTTTACAGCATCATTATAATCTTTTCTTGCTACTGATATTCTATTTTCAGTACCTGCAAGTTCATCTTGTAGATTAATAAAGTTTTGACTAGCTTTTAAATCAGGATAGTTTTCAACAACTACCATTAATGCATTAATTGCATTAGTTAATTCATCATTAGCTTTTCCTTGTTCTTCAATAGTATTTGCTTTTAATAAGTTTTCTCTTGCTGTTGTGATGTTGCTGATTATCTTTTCTTCATGAGTCATATATCCTTTAACTGTATTAACTAAGTTTGGAATTAAATCTGCTCTTCTTTCAAGTTGTGTATCAACATTTGCATATTGATTATCTACTTTTTCAGATAAAGTTACAATACTATTATATTTACCCATAATAGCTACGGCAATTATTCCTACTATTACTACTATTATTAATAAAACACTTAAACCTTTTTTCATACTATTCTCCTTTTTCTTCCTTTACTTCTTCTTTATTTTCTTCTTTTTCAACTTTCTTTTCTGGTCTTGGCATAGCTTGTTTTCTTGAGAAATTTAATCTACCTTTTTTATCACATCCAATAGCTTTAACTATTATTTCATCTCCAAGTGATACAACATCAGTAGTCTTATTAACTCTATCATAAGCAAGTTCTGATATATGAACAAGTCCTTCACATCCTGGCCATACTTGAACAAAGCATCCAAATTCTTCAATCTTAACTACTTTGGCAGTATAAATTTGTCCTTCTTCTACTTCTTTAGTAATATCTAAAATCATTTGTTTAGTCTTTTCAATTATATTCTTATCAGAGTGATAAATTGTTACACGACCATCTTCTTCTAAATCTACTTTAACAGCATTCATATCAGTAACACTATTTACATTAGAAGCTTCACAAATAATCTTAGTTATCATATCTCCACCTTTACCGATAACATCTTTGATTTTTTCTGGTTTAATCATAAACATTTCAGTCTTAGGAGCATATTTACTAACTTCTTTTCTAGGTTCAGGTATTTGTTTAGTAATAACATCAAGTATTTCAAATCTAGCTTTTTTAGCTTGAGCTAAAGCTTCTTTTAAAATTGTTTCAGTTATACCTTTAATCTTAATATCCATTTGAAGTGCTGTGATACCATCTTTAGTTCCAGCTACTTTAAAGTCCATATCACCTAAGTGATCTTCCATACCTTGAATATCTGTTAAAATTGTATAATCATCACCATCTGTAATAAGTCCCATAGCGATACCTGCAACTGGTGCTTTAATTGGAACACCTGCAGCCATTAAACTCATACATCCAGCACAAATTGTAGCTTGTGAACTAGAACCATTTGATTCAAGTACTTCTGATACAACTCTTACTGTATAAGGAAATTCTTCTTCTGAAGGCATAACTTGTAGTAATGCTCTTTCACCTAAGGCACCATGACCTATTTCACGTCTACCTGGAGCACCATATCTTCCTGTTTCTCCAACTGAGAATGCTGGGAAGTTATAATGTAACATAAATCTCTTTTCAGTTTCTGGATCAAGTCCATCAAGTATTTGATGTTCACCAAGTGCACCTAATGTAGTAATAGCTAAAGCTTGAGTTTGTCCACGTGTAAATAATGCAGATCCATGAGTTCTTGGAAGTAAATCAATATCTGTTGATAATGGTCTAATTTCATCCATCTTACGTCCATCAGCTCTAGTCTTTTCTTTAACTACTATTCTTCTAAATATTTCATATTCAATTTCTTCTAAGATAAGTTTAACTTTAGTAATTAATTCAACCAAGTCTTTTTCTTTCATCTTATCTTCATTTTCAGTAGTGTATTTATTAACTATATTTTCTTTTATTTCATCAATTCTAGCATATTTTTCTAACTTATCTTTAATACGTAATGCATCATCTAAATCTTTTTCTGCTAAATCTCTTACTTCTTTCTTAAGTTCATCAGTGATATCTAAGACTTCATATTCCATCTTTTCTTCACCAATTTCAGCTATTATTTCTTCTTGGAATTTTACTAATTCTTTAACTGCTTCATGTCCAAACATTAATGCTTTTAACATTAAATCTTCAGATACTTGTTTAGCACCTGCTTCAACCATGTTAATGGCATATTTAGTACCAGCTACTGTTAAATCTATTTCAGATTTTTCAAGTTCATCTGGTGTTGGATTAATAATAAATTCTCCATCAATATAACCAACTTTAACTCCAGCTATTGGCCCATCAAATGGTATTTTACTTATACAAGTACATAAACTTGAACCAAACATAGCTGTAAGTTCTGGTGAATAATCAGGATCAACTGATAAAACAGTATTTACTATTTGTACTTCATTTTTAAAGTTTTCAGGAAACATTGGTCTCATAGGTCTATCAATCATACGAGCAGCAAGTGTTCCTTTATCAGTAGGTCTTCCTTCTCTTTTTATAAATCCACCTGGAATCTTTCCAACAGCATATAATTTTTCATTATATAAAACCATTAATGGAAAGAAATCAGATAATACGTTAGCAGTTTTAGATACTACTGCAGTTGATAATATAACTGTGTCACCATATCTAACAAGTACTGCTCCATCAGCTTGTTTAGCAACTTCACCATGTTCTACAACAAGTTTCTTTCCTCTAAAATCAAATTCGAATACTTTCTTCATATTTACCTCCTATTTATCATACCTAATTCTCATTTTAACACTCTTCTTACAAAAAATAAAGACACTACTAAAATATAGTGTGCCTTAATTTAATTATTAAATTATTTTCTTAAACCTAATTGTTCAACTACAGCACGATATCTAGTAACGTCTTTCTTAGCTAAATAATTAAGCATACTTCTTCTTTGACCAACTTTCTTTAAAAGTCCACGACGTGAATGATGATCATGTTTATGTTCTTTTAAATGTTCAGTTAAGTTTTTAATTTCTTCTGTTAAGATAGCTATTTGAACTTCAGCTGAACCAGTGTCATTCTTACTTCTAGCATATTTCTTTACGATTGCTTCTTTGTTTTCTTTTGTTAATGCCATATTTAATTCCTCCTTCTTTTAATTATTTGCCTTATCCAAGTAGTGGTCGGAATACTCCAAAGCTGAGATAAGGTAGGTATATATAATATACTATAAAACTACTTAAAATGCAAGCAATTTATTTAGTATTTCCTTTTTTTGGATATTGTCTTGCTTTTTCTAAAGTATTTATTTCATTATGAATTATTAATATTCTAGCAAAATTATCAAGTTCTTCTTTATTATCTCTATAGTATTTTAATTCTTCATAGGCCATTCTAATTCTTTTTATACGATCATTTTTGCCTTTAATTCCTTCTAATTTAAATTGATATTGTTTATGTGTATTTAACCATTCTAATGATATTTGGTTAAGTTTTATTCCTAACGTTAATAGTTCTTTTTCTAGTCTTTCAGGCGTTAAGCTTGATAAAAAACTATAATCATAAATATCTTCTCTTTCCCTAAAATATTCTATATCATTTAAATCTGTAAATTTAACATATTCATCTTCATTAAAACACAATGGCATTTTCAAATTTGCTGATAATGGTGCTTTTAATAAATCCTTTGCACTAACAAAGCATGCATTTGAAGTAAAAATTTTCATATTATCCCCCCTATTTCAATGTTGATAATGTATTAAGATACTTTTTACCATTTGCTTCAACAATTTTTTGAGATAATCCTTGTCGCATATGATCTTTATTAATCATTTCCTCATTAACATCGAAATATTTATAATATATTCTATCTACGCCATCATCAAAAGTTAAATCTACATTATAGAATCCATCTTCAAATTCAACCATATTCCAGGCATGTTTTTCATTAGTTAATCCAACTATATAGTAAGTAGGAATACCTAATTTATTCATAATAATTTGAAATGTTTTTGCATATCCAACACATACTGCTTTTCCAAGTATTAAAGCGCCATAGGCACTTTGATCACTTTTTTCATCTACCTTATAAGTTATTTTATTTATAATAGTATCATGTACATATATTTCTTTTTCATAATCTGTTTTTAATTTATTGGCTTCATTTACGATTTTATCTACTTCTTTATCAAATTCACTTCTAGCCACTTTTATTTTATTCATTATATTAGTATACTCTAAATCAATTTTTATAACTAAGTTACTTTCATCACACATGCATGAATAATTATTTGATAACCAGAATAATTCTGGATGATCATACATTAAAGCGTTAAACACATTATTAAGTTCTTCTGTAGAAACTTCATACTTTGGTCTTACTGTTTTTTGGTATTTATTTGCTGCATCTAATAGTTCATTATATACACTTTTACCATTGTCACTTAATAATTCATAATATGGATAAATAATTGAATTCTTATAATCCTTATTCTTAGCTTTTTTTATTATTTTATCTTTATTAATTTTTGTATCATCATTATTTAAAATATGTACTTTAAAAAGATTATAACTATAATTATCAATTTTCTTCATCATATCTTTATCAAGAAACATTAATGATATTAATCCAATTATTAAAACAACAATAACTATAATTAATATCGTACTTCTTTTCTTCATATTATCACCTATTTTAAAATTCTATTACTCTAGGAGCTTCTGTAAATGAATAAATTGTAGCTTTTGCTTCTTTAAAGTATAAAACGATTGTATTGTCATCAAATTCACTATACATATTTCTTAATTCAGGATTTTTATCAAGCATATTCTTTTTAGCTTCTACTCTATCATCTGTTTCTAAAATTCCAGTTATTCTTATCCATCTTCCATCCTTAAACGCACATATTTCTACCTTTGGATTAGATAATATTTGTTTATATACATCTTTAGATTTACCTGTTTGAATATATAATTTATCTTCAAATATTTCAGCTGTTCCAAATGGTCTAACTCTAGGCTCATTATTATCAACTGTAGCTAAATAATATACTCCACATTCTTTTAAAAAATCTCTTACTTCTTTCATATTATTCCTCCTAATTTAATTATATCACATTTTTATAATTTAAAAGATATAATAAAAACCCTTACATTGTAAGGGTTAATTTCTAATGGTGATCTGTACGGGATTCGGACCCGTGAATGTCACATTGAGAGAAGTTTCTATTATTTTAAAATTTGTTTAAAATAAGGCAGTTTATTTAAAAAATTGGACAACTTTTTAATTTTTTCGTTGTCCAAAATAAAAACCTAGATTCAATTAAATGAAACTAGGTAAATGATTGACTCAAGGCTTCAAAAGTTTCTTGAATACCAATCACTATTATAATATGCAAATATATTGTTTTTATGCATTTGGAAATCCCATTATATTAAGAACATCACTAATATTTATTGATTTAAGCTTTATAGATAGTAAATTAATCTCATTTTGTAAATCAATTTCAAATCGAATATTTTTCTCATCATCTAATAATTTTTCCATGCATTTCATTATCATATACAAATTGGTTGAATCTTCTTTTTTATGATAACTTCTATCAATTTCTTTAAAACTAATAAAAAACTTACTATGGAATGAATATAATCTATCAGAATGTGCAGAAATATTTCTAATCATTGTTAAGTTTAATAATATTTGTTTTAAAACTTTATCAGATAATTTAAAATATTTACTTATTGCTTGTCTATCTTCTTGTTTAAGCAAACCATAGTATCTACTTATAAGTCCAAAAGTTAGTATTTTAACTAATACAAATGGTGGTATAAAGCCATATTTATCTACATAGTGAGTAATTGCTAAATGTTTACTATAGTTTTTCTTAACTTCATCATCAATTTGGCTTAATAATACTTGTATTAAATCTTCATCTATATTTTGAAAATTATCTTTATTTAAGTAATTCTCTAATCCATATTTCTTAGATATGAAATTAGCAATCAATGATTTAATAATAAGTTCTATTTCTAAAACATATTTTAAAAATATTGCTTTTAGATTTTTGTCAAATTCATAAATAGCATAAATTTCATCAAAAGTAACATTTTTTTTATAATTTTTACCTTCTTTAAAAAGTTCTTTATAAGTATTTATTATAGAATAATAAGAATATCTTTCTAGTTTTTTTAATGCATCTTCCCTATTATTAATAATAACATTTTTAGAGATTAAATAATCAATTAATTGTTCATTTGTCTTGTATTCTTTCATCAATTATCTCCTCCATAAATAAAAACGACCCAGGGCTTCGAAAGTTTCCTGGATACCAATCACCATTAATATATCATATTTTATCGCATAAAACAATATATTCGTAGTAATATTACTATATTTATGGTAATGATATCACTTTTTACCCTTAAATGATATCATTTTCGCAAGTGTGAAAAGTGTTTTGCCACCATTTTTAGTATGTTATAATCCTTTATTTATAAAGGGTTCATACAAAAGTGGTGGCAATCCCTTATCCTGTTCATTTTTTATTATAAATTTTCTTTTATTTCTGGAAATAAATCATATAAATTATAACCTAACATATCATCAAAACTCTTTTTAAGCTTATTAGTTTCAATTATATGATAATGTGTATTTTTAAATATTCCATGTCTAGTCAATAAATCATTCATCCTTTTATCAATAGTCATAATACTAGTTTTACACATCAAGTCACATAAACAAATAATTTTTTCATAAATTGTATATTCACTAGATATATAATTTTTAATAAATTCATAGTTATCATCACTTGAATCAGTATAATCCCTATCGTTAGCTAGGCAGTTTATATCATTATTTAAAAATGAATGTTTTATACATATACCAGCATATTCTTCGTTATATCCAAGTTCTTTAATATACTTATAACCATTTATTGCATGCGGTATAACACCCTCATAATTATTCCATTTAAATCTTCTTCCAATATCATGAATATATCCTAGTGTCTTAGCATAATCTTCATCTAATTGTAATGCTTTAGCTATTCTTCCTGCACTATTTCCAACACACTTTGAATGAGTAATCCAATTATCATCACGTGACATACCTACACAAGAATTTAATAAGTTTAATGCTTCTTGACTATTTAGTTTCATTTTACCACCTAATATAATTTTATCATAAAATATAGTATTTTTTATTTTTTTTAGTATTTTGGACAACATTTTTGTTATTTTTTTAACTAATCCGCCAATTTTCCGCCAACTTGTCCATTTTAAAGTTGTCCAAAATAAGTTAGTAAATTCTTCTATTTTCCTTATATTTATTGATTAATATGCATATTTTATAGTCATTTTAATTTATTACCTATTTTTTGTTGCTAAAGCATTATAAAACCCTTACAATTGTAAGGGTTAATTTCTAATGGTGATCTGTACGGGATTCGGACCCGTGAATGTCGCCTTGAGAGGGCGATGTGTTAAGCCACTTCACCAACAGACCAGATAGATGTGTATAAACACATCTAATTACCTAATTCTTTTAATTTAGCTCTAATTAATAGCTTTAATTCTAAAGGCCCATCAATTAGATTAAGTACAAGAATTGCATCCTGTAACTTTCTAATTAAATCTTGTTTATCAAGTTCATCATTTATTTTATCATAATCTAAGTTCATTTTGTAAGTATCTATATGTTCTTTTATAAGTTTTTCTATATCTTTAAGAACATATTCTTTAGAAGTATATTCATCCATTTCAGATACACCTAAGTATCCACTATAATACATTCTATATATTTCTTCTAATGTCATAATTACCTACATAAATTTATTAAATCTTGATTTGATTCTATCTTTACCGATAAGTCTTAATAATTCATATAAGTCTGGTGTTTGACTTGATGTAGTTAATGCTACACGAATTACTGTAGATACATCAGCTACACTTCCTGGATAAGCATCTGGATTTTCTTTATATGCTTTCATATCTGTACAATACCCAAGTTCTTCAGTAACTTCTTTAACTTTATTAAACCAAGTTTCTTTATCATCAGATTCTGAATATTTATCTAAATAAGTAGTAAGAATCTTTTTAATTTCTTCTTTATCAGTTATTTTTTGAAATTCATAATTTAAATTATCAGTAAAATACTCATCAAACATGTACCATATATAATTCTTTATTGATGAAAATGATTCATAATCTTTTCTAGGCTTTTTTTGTTCTCTTTCAATATTTAAAATAGAAGTCGTATAATCTTTATTTTTTTCTATTATACTTGCAAATTCACTATCGAATTCCTTAGCCCATTTTAAAGTTTCATCATACACTTCAGTAGCTTTCATTCTACTTATATAACTTCTAGATATATTAAGTAATTTTTCTAAGTCAAATAAACTACCACTAACGCTTACCTTTTTGAAGTCAAATTTAAAATCATTATATGATAAAGTTGGATTTTGATCCCACCAACCTTCAAAATTAGAATTAGCTATTGTCATTAAATAAAGTTTAACAGCTTCAACAGGTATACCTTTTTCATGATAAAAACTAACTGCAGCTTCAGGATCTTTTCTTTTAGATA
>ODAI011956995.1_pt1 | contig 10138 bp, 7 predicted proteins | sample 1539321 | NCBI WGS metagenome assembly ODAI01 (sample SAMN02144231, study PRJEB22623) | gut metagenome | biome: sheep rumen | host: Ovis aries | place: New Zealand | reverse complement strand
CCCCATCAATGTGCTCACCCTACAACTACAACAAGACTTTGCGTGGAAGATTTTCCGATGGGAGAACGTATTCACACTACAGAACTCAAGCAAGGAAGAGGTATTGGCGCTACCTAAGTATAACATCTACACCAACCTCTACCTACACTTCAAGATAGCACGAGTGCTCGACTGCGACTTAGGTGCCGACATGCGCTATTTTGCCAAATACTACGCACCTGAATACATACCATCAATGGGACAGTTCGGAGTTCAACAGAATACTGAGGTGAGGACAAAGACTGGCGGCTATCCGATATTCAATCTTTATGCCAACTTCAAGTTGAAGAATGCCCGATTCTTTGTTATGGCGAGTCACGTCAACTATAGAAGTGGTGGCGAATGCTTCCTCACACCTCACTACCCCATCAATCAGCGGCTTCTTAGATTTGGCGTCAGCTGGACGTTCTTCAATTAAGAACTTTAAGACCTTAAGGACCCAAGGACTTTAAGGACCTTAATTATGCGCTAAAAAAACGTCCAGCAACACTCCCGTACAGAACAGAAGACCATAAAGAAACATGTTGCGAGCATTTTCCGCAAGGATGCCATTAAGCGCCTTTCCGTGCTTGATGGCTTTCATCTTTCTATATGTACGTGCATGTAGCATCAAGTATATCGAGGGCAGGAAGAAGGTGAAGTATTGCCCCTGAAAGAAGAAGGTGAGACCCATGTGGAAAGCCATCAGTCCGAGCAAGAAATAGAATATCTCGGAAGCTCTCTCGCCTATCATTACCACCAGTGTACGCTTGCCAACCCTGCGATCGTTGTCACGGTCACGATAGTTGTTCACCACCAGCAGCGTGTCTATCACCATTCCACACGCTATAGACGAGAGCAGCACCTCCCTTGTCACCGTATGACGCTGAAGAAAGTACGTAGCACAAACTGGCACCACACCAAAGAACACCAGCACCAGCAGGTCGCCAAGTCCGATGCGCGACAACAACGTGGTATACAGGAAGCAGAACACCACACACGCCGCTCCGACACCCACCATCCACCATCCACCATAATATATCAGAGGTAGACCCGTAAGACATGCCGCCAGCGTGGTCAACGCGATAGCCCATCGCATAGCCTTCGGAGTGACCCATCCCTGCTGACATGCTCGACGTGGCCCCAAACGATGCTCGTCGTCCATGCCGTCTTTCCAGTCGAAGTAGTCATTCACGAAGTTGGCATCTATCTGCATGAGCATAGCAAACACAATACACAACACCGCAGGCACCCAGTTCCAGTTGGGTACCGACAACGCCAGACCCATCATCACTGGTACGGCGGCACCCGTCAGCGTCTTCGGACGTGCTGCCAACATCCAAGCCCTACAGCTGTTTTGTCGTATCTCCATTGTCAAGTCACCTTTTTTAGGGTGCAAAAATAACAAAAAAAACTCATTACGCACTAAAAATTACGAATTAAGCATTACGAATTACTCATTACTAATTAAAAATTACACATTAAGCGTTACGAATTACGCATTATTTTCGTACTTTTGTAGACAGAAACAACCTAAGCACACCGAGATATGATTGACACAAGAGTGAGCCTCGACCTTATGGAATTTATCGAGAAGCAGATACTGCCACGCTATGCTAGCTTTGACAAGGCACACAACCTGTCACATGCCAATAGTGTGATACGACGTTCGATAGCTCTCGCTCAGCGCTTAGGAGCTAACGTGGATATGGCATACGCCATAGCCGCCTATCATGACCTCGGACTCTCTGGCCCGCGAGCAATCCATCATCTCACCAGCGGTAAGATACTCATGGCTGACGCACGTCTGCGTCGATGGTTTTCACCAGAACAAATCAAGATAATGAAGGAAGCAGTAGAGGACCATCGAGCCTCTGCCAGTCATGCTCCACGTAGCATATACGGCAAGATAGTGGCTGAGGCTGACCGCGACCTCGAGCCCGAAAGCGTCTTCATGCGCACCATACAATACGGACTGGACCACTATCCAGAGAAGAGCAGAGAAGAACATTGGCAACGGTTCTGCCAACACATGCAGGAGAAATACTCTGCCAACGGATACATCAAGTTGTGGCTGCCCAATTCGCCCAATGCCGAGAGCCTGCAGGAGATACGCCGCATCATAGCCCAGCCCGACCAACTGCGCCAAGTGTTCGAACGTCTCTTTCCCGATAGTTGACAAAGAACTGCACTTTTGCAACATGAATTGAAGTGCAAAAGTGCAGTCGAGATAAAAGGGAGAATCTGCGATTTCTGCGTGGACATGAAAGCAAAAGAGGCGCTTTAGACCGTAAAAAGGGGCACTTTTTACCGTAAAAAGGGCCCGTTTTTAAGAACAAAGCAACCACGCTTGAAAATCAAAGTGCATTTTTCACTTTTCACTTTTCACTTTTCACTTTGATTTAACTTTCAACTTTCCGTCCCCTTCCTCTCACACATATCCCAGCATGCGCAGGCAGTAGGCGAGTACGACAAGGAGGATGATGCCCACGACGATGCGAAACAGGCAACTTGCCACCTTCTTTATCAGTATCACGCCAACGATGATGGCAATGAGTACGGCTATGTAATATTCTGTGTTCATAATTTCAATATTTCTTCATAATTGACTTAAACTGAGTGGGTACGGGAGTCTCAAACTCCATGCGTTCGTGAGTAATGGGATGATAGAAGCAGAGGAGGAAGGCATGCAGGCAGAGACGGTGGATGGGGTCGTCGCCATTACCGTATTTGATGTCGCCACAAACGGGGTGACCGATGTCAGCCGAGTGGACACGAATCTGGTTCTTGCGTCCCGTCTCCAGCTTGTATTCCACCAGCGAGTGGTCGGTAGTGCGGTCAAGAGTAAAATAGTGGGTGACAGCATATTTACCACCATTGTCCACTGGCGACGAATAGGTGACATATGCACTGTTGTCCTTGAGCCAGCTGGCGATAGTACCTTGGTCTTGTTCCATCTCTCCGCTGACCACAGCCACATAGCGTCGGTCGTATACTATCTGGTGCCACTCATGCTCGAGTATCTGTTCGGTCTGCATGTCCTTGGCGTATACCATCAGTCCGCTGGTGTCGCGGTCGAGCCGATGTACCACATGAGCCCTACATCCCTGTCGGGTCTTCTGGAAGTAATCGTCGAGTACCGACTTCACATTCAGCGACTTATGACCCGCCGCCATCGACAGTATGCCTATGTTCTTCTCGATGACTACAAGGTATTGGTCCTCGTATACTATCTTCACATAGCGGCTCTTGAACTGGTCGTTGCGCTTAGTCTGACTAACGGCTATCTTCATCCCGTTGGTGAGCGGATAGTCAAACTGGGTCACCACCTTGCCATTGACTTTTATGCCCCTACCCTGCAGGATGGCCTTCACCTTAGAGCGGCTCTGTCCCAGATTGGCGAGCAGCCACTCCAGCAGCGGTCTTTCGTCTTGCACCACATAGTGGTCGTAGCGGTCTTCGTTTCCGTTAAATCTACGCATAAATAGCGGTTTTTTTATTTCTAAATAAAAATTTTTGCAAAAGTAATAAAAAATAAAGAAAAAGTTTGTATATTTGCAAAATGATGAAGAAAAAAGTATTTTTTAGCATTAGTCTTATCGCAGCGGTAGGATTTTGCATGACGGCAAGTGCGCAAAACGACTCTACAAAGCAGACCCGCTGGCAGCGCATCAATCAAAAGTTGAAGGAGAACTACGCAAAGGTCAACTATGACACAGAGTACATAGGCAGACCCGACCTTCTGTGGACCGTGAAGCTGAAAGGCAACATCGGTGGCTCCCAGTTTAATAACTACGGCAAGTATGCTGGAGAAAGCATGCGAGGCAAGCTCAAATCAGACGACATGAGAACCATCGGTGTCGAGGTGGGCTACAGCGGACTCTCGCTGGGTTTCAGCATCAATCCTACGAGCAACTCGAAAAAATACAAGGACGAGGAGTTCACCATGAACTACTACGACAACCACTTCGGATTTGACGTAGAATACCAGCACATCAAGAGCTTCCACGGATACCAGAACTCCTTGGGCGACCGCTGGCCTGTAGAAAAGGGCGACATGAAGATGAACAACCTGAGAATCAACGGCTACTACGTCTTCAACGGTAAGAAATTCTCCTATCCTGCCGCCTTCAACTATACTTATCTGCAGAAGCGTTCGGCAGGTTCATGGCTCGCAGGTGCGACATTCCAGAACACCACGCTGAAAAACAATCCAGACCCCAATGATACATACAACGCACGCCTGCACTCCACCTTAGTCGCACTCGGTGGAGGATATGCCTACAACTGGGTGTTCCATCGCAACTGGCTGCTTCACGTATCCGCGCTGCCATCGCTGATAGTATATGCCCGCCACTCCACACGAGTAAGCTACGAAGGCGAAAATTATCAGGAGAAATCGCATGCCCACTTCCCCGACGCTATGACCACCGAGAGAGTGGCTCTCGTACGCAACTGGAGCAAGTTCTACGGAGGAGCAAGCTTTGTGATGACTAACACGCTGACTGGCGACAAGAACGGATCAATAACCTACAGCCATTGGAATGCTCAGATAGTCCTCGGCATGAGGTTCTAATATTACGTTTTTTCATACGCAAACTTATATTTAAGGGGAATAGCATCTTTGCTCTGTCAAGGATGCTATTCTTTTTTGTTTTTGAAAAGAAAACATACATGATTTTCTCTCACAGATTACACTGATTTCACAGATTTTTGCCTAAGAGAAAAAAATTACGCATTATGAATTACGCATTACGCATTTATTTTTGTACCTTTGCACCCCAATTATAAATATAATAAGGTATTAGAGGATTATGATAACAGTTACTAATCTGGCGATTCAGTTTGGAAAGCGAGTACTATACAAGGACGTGAACATCAAGTTTACGGCAGGCAATATCTATGGCATCATCGGTGCCAACGGTGCAGGAAAGTCGACTCTCCTGAAGGCTATCAGCGGCGAACTGGAGCCCAACAAGGGAACGGTGGAGCTGGCACCTGGCGAGCGACTCTCAGTGTTGGACCAGGACCACTTCAAGTTTGATGCCTTCACCGTGATGGACACAGTGCTTCAAGGCCATCAGCCCCTATGGGAGAACATGAAGGAGCGCGAGGCTCTGTATGCCAAGACCGAGATGACCGAGGAGGACGGCAATCGTGCCGCCGACCTCGAGTTGAAGTTTGCCGAGATGAATGGTTGGGAGGCCGAGAGCGAGGCTGCCCAGCTATTGCAGAACCTCGGAGTGAAGGAGACCGAGCACTATCGCATGATGTCCGAACTGTCCAACAATGAGAAGGTGCGCGTGATGCTGGCAAAGGCTCTCTTCGGTCATCCCGACAACCTACTCCTCGACGAGCCCACCAACGACCTCGATCTTGACACCGTACAGTGGTTGGAGGAATATCTCAGCAACCTCGAACAATGCGTACTCGTAGTGTCCCACGACCGCCACTTCCTCGATGCTGTTTCCACACAGACCGTGGATATAGACTTTGGCAAGGTGACAGTCTTCTCGGGCAATTATTCTTTCTGGTATGAGTCCAGCCAGCTCGCTCTGCGCCAGGCACAAAACCAGAAGATGAAAGCTGACGAGAAGCGCAAGCAACTCGAAGAATTCATACGCCGTTTCTCTGCCAACGTCGCAAAATCTAAGCAGACGACTTCCCGCAAAAAGATGTTGGAGAAGCTCAACGTTGAAGAGATCACACCATCTACACGTAAATATCCAGGCATCATCTTCCAGATGGAACGTGAGCCAGGCAATCAGATTCTCGAGGTAGAAGGTCTGAAAGCCCTCGACACCGACGGTTCGGTACTGTTCGACAACGTATCGTTTACCATCGAGAAAGGTCAGAAGACTGTCTTCCTGTCCCACAATCCTAAGGCGATGACCGCCCTTTTCGAGATTATCAACGGCAATCGCCAAGCCGACGCTGGTGAATACAAGTGGGGTGTTACCATCACCACTGCCTACCTTCCACTCGACAATACCGAGTTTTTCCAGAGCGACCTCAACCTCGTAGACTGGCTCAGCCAGTATGGTACGGGCAATGAGGTGATGATGAAGGGATTCCTCGGACGTATGCTCTTTAAGCAAGAAGAGGTAGAAAAGAAGGTCAACGTACTCTCTGGAGGTGAGAAGATGCGTTGTATGATAGCTCGTATGCAGCTGAAAAACGCTAACTGTCTTATCCTCGACACCCCTACCAACCATCTCGACTTGGAGTCCATCCAGGCATTCAACAATAACCTCATCGGCTTCAAGGGCAACGTCCTCTTCGCATCTCACGACCATGAGTTCATCAACACCGTTGCCGACCGTATCATCGAACTCACGCCTAAAGGTACCATCGACAAGCTCATGACTTATGACGACTACATCTACGACCCTGCTATCAAGGAGCAGAAAGAAAAGATGTATTCATAGCGTATAGGGCATAGTTTTGGTTTTTTAGTTTGAAAACTTTGGCATGATATTTGCATGGAGGTTTATAAAAAAAGGAAGATAACCATGAGCAAAGAAAAAGAAATTGAAATAGAAGAGACACAAGATCAGCAAGTAAATACGGAAGCCCCTGACACCGAAAAGACAGAGAACACGGCAGAGACCGAGAATTCAGGCAATTCAGACGATTCAGAAAGCTCCGAGAATTCCGACAACTCCGAACCCACCGAAGAGAAAGATCCTTTAGAGGCCGTTCAGGAAGAGAATGCTAAGCTACGCGACCAGTTGCTGCGCACCATTGCCGAGTTTGACAACTACAAGAAGCGTACACTCAAAGAGAAAACCGAGCTCATACTCAATGGCGGCGAGAAGACTATCACTGCCATTCTGCCAATACTCGACGACTTTGAGCGTGCCATCGCTGACACCAACGACCGCTCGGCGACAACAGGAGACACCTGTCAGGGCGAGAATGCCGCAGCCATAAAGGAGGGCATGGAGTTGATATTCCATAAGTTTGTAAAGACTCTCGAGGGGCTGGGCGTTAAGAAGATTGACACCAAAGATGCCGACTTCGACGTCGATTTCCACGAGGCAATAGCAATGGTGCCTGGCATGGGCGACGAGAAGAAAGGCAAGGTCATAGACTGCGTACAGACAGGATATACCCTGAACGACAAAGTGATTCGCCACGCCAAGGTGGCAGTGGGACAGTAAAATCCTTAAGGTTCTTAAAGTCCTTAAAATTCAACAACTATGGCAAAAAGAGACTATTATGAGGTTTTGGGCGTCAACAAGAACGCCACCGAAGACGAAATAAAGAAAGCCTATCGCAAGATAGCCATCAAATACCACCCAGACCGCAACCCTGGCAACAAAGAGGCTGAGGAGAAGTTCAAAGAGGCAGCTGAAGCATACGACGTGCTTCACGACCCACAGAAGCGCCAGCAGTATGACCAGTTCGGATTTGACGGTCCCAACACGGGAGGCTTTGGTGGAGGCTTCAGTGGAGGCGGATTCTCCATGGATGACATCTTCTCCATGTTTGGCGACATCTTCGGCGACAGCCGGGGAGGAGGCTTTGGAGGCTTTGGAGGCTTCGGAGGAGGCGCTCAGCGTCAGGCTGCCAAACATCGTGGTGCCGATATGCGTCTGAAGGTACGCCTCACCCTACAAGAGATTGCCACTGGAGTAACCAAGAAGTTCAAGGTAAAGAAAGACGTCGCCTGTCCTCATTGCCACGGAAGTGGTGCTGAGAACGGCAGCAACAGCGAGACCTGCCCCAACTGTCATGGATCTGGCATGGAGATACGCACCCAGCAGAGCATCTTCGGAATGATGCAGACCCAGACCACCTGTCATGTATGTGGTGGCGAGGGTAAGATCATCAAGAACAAGTGCCACAACTGTCACGGTGAAGGTGTTGTCAAGGGCGAGGAGGTCATCGAGGTCAACATCCCCGCAGGAGTAGCTGAGGGAATGGTAGTCAACGTTCCTGGCAAGGGCAACGCAGGCAAACATAACGGCATCAATGGCAACATACAAGTATACATTGAGGAGGAACCCAACGACACCTTCGTGCGCGACGGCAATAACCTCCTCTACAACCTCCTGCTCGACTTCCCCACGGCAGCACTGGGCGGCACGGTAGAGATTCCAACCATCGAGGGCAGCAACGTAAGGATAAAGATAGAGCCAGGCACACAACCAGGCAAGACGCTACGACTTAGAGACAAGGGTCTGCGACCCGTACAGGGCTATGGCAACGAGAAGGGCGACCTCATAGTGAACATCAGCGTATATGTACCCCAACATCTGTCGCACGACGAGCAGCGAGCCATCGAAGCCTTCAAGCATAGCGACAACTTCAAGGGCGACACATCCGTCAAACAACGCATCTTCCAGCGGTTCCGCAACTACTTCAGTTAGTGCGGAACCGCTTTGGCTATATATAACTGACTTATTCCCACGAGCTAACTTATTCGATAGCTAACTTATTCGGACAACACATTCGGGTAACTAACTTATTCGGATAGCTAACTAACAAGAAAAAGAGAATAACTAACACGTATGACCAACTTACACATTATTAATTAATACTATTGCTAAAACACCATGAGAAAAATTTACTTATCTCTGATGGCGCTGCTATTGGCAGTGTCAACTGCGTTTGCAGACACCGCACAGTACAAGGTGGATTTCAGTTCGAATGTAGACACAAGTAATCCGAGCTTCAGGGCTGCTCCTGGATGGGCTCACTTAGTCAGCACGGGTGCTTACGCAGCACAGAAAGTCACCTACACATGGGTAGCCGACGGAGGTATCGGCGAGTCGTCATGCCTGAAGGCAAGTGCTCAGTCCTATTATGACTATTTTGACGAAAAAGACGCACCCCTCTACGACCTTCTGATCACTCCTGCCGTCACAGGCAAGGTAACACTTCAGGTGAAAAAGGCTACCAATTCGGGTAGTATCAAGTTCTACAAAGTCACAAAGAATGGTAAAACCTATGTCAGAGGCGACGAGATTGCATTCGAAGACCCGGGACTGGTATCAATCGACTTCACCAAAGTAGAGCTGCCAAGCGTAGAGGCTGGCACATATATAGGCATTCGAGCAGACAACGTCTATATTGACGATTTCACTGCAGAGAGTGCCAATGTCGTTTTGTCCAAGGAACTGACCATTTCACAATGTACCCCAGCCATTACCGAGCAGAAAATCGACTGTGATGAGAACAACCAGTTTGAGGTAAAGGCTACTGTGAAAGTGAAGAACACAGGCGAGATTGACCTCAACCCTGGCGATGAGGGCTATAATCTTCAGATAGCCGTGATGAAGCCCAACGAGTCGGGCGTGTACGTTGTCGACAAGACCTTCACTACTCTGGCCATCACTACAGCTCTTGCAGTTGGTGCTGAGAGTAACGAGATTGTTGTAAGCGCAAAGATCAACGAGAACGAGATTGAGCCACTGACAGGCAACACAGACAAGGCTCGACGATATGACGTTGTAGAGTGTATATCCAATACCACCAAGGCCATCCGCAACTATACCCCTGTACCATATAAGCCCATAGCTGGCATATACGAGGGAAGTACCGATCTGGAGTCAGGCAGCACATTCAACTTCGGTCTGGCAACACAACCTCTCACCAAGACATTTGTACTCTACAACGACGGCGCCGCACCACTGAGCATCACATCTGTCACCCTTGAGGGTGAAGGTTTCAGCACAGAGGAGGCCGCACCTTTTGAGGTAGAGAAGCATGGTGAGCACAACATCGCCGTCACTCTTACATCCGCTACACCTGGTAACAAGACTGGCAAACTGACTATCAAGGGCAACGACATCGACGACATCGTACTCAACCTGACTGGTGAGGTGCTAGACCCCGACAAGTGGTACGTAGATTTCGAGGACAACACCATGCCTGTCAACATGATTGCCGAGAATGGATGGCAGTTGTCTAACAATCTTGTCCTTGGCGACAACAAATATTACGCAGTAAACAACAACACCGATGCAACAAAACTCATCTCTCCACTGCTCGAAGTAGCAGAGGGTGAGACTCTTGGTTTTGATGCCGCTCGCATCTTTGGCACCATCTCTTTTGTGGAAGTATACTATTCTGCCGACCGTCAGAACTGGACTAAACTCCGTACCCTTTCCAT
>ODAI010548323.1_pt1 | contig 10138 bp, 12 predicted proteins | sample 1539321 | NCBI WGS metagenome assembly ODAI01 (sample SAMN02144231, study PRJEB22623) | gut metagenome | biome: sheep rumen | host: Ovis aries | place: New Zealand | reverse complement strand
TGGTATAAGTAGAGAATTTAGGCACTCCCCTTACCACAACTGAACTACCTTTCTTAAAATGTTCAGCCATTTTAACGGCACGGTCTCCACTCCAAAGTACGTTTACCCAAGTGGTTATGTTTTCTCCACCAATGTAGTCATTGGTTGCGACTCTTAAAGAAACAAATTGGTTTCCTTTGGTGGAAGTCTTTAGTTCGGCATCAGCCCCTAATCTTCCATTTACCTCGATATACGTCATTTTTTAAAATATTAATTTGTTAGAAAAATTATTAAATTTTTAGAATCATCACTAAGTGACCAACCTTGTTTTTGCATTGTTTCTAATTCCACACTAGTTATTTTAGACTTGGCTAAATCGCTTACACTGATTTCGTAATAATAATCTAAAGTTGATTTGTCCATTTGTAGTTTAACCTCAACAAATTTTGCTATATTGGCTAAATCTACTGCACTTATTTTGTTATAAGATAAAATATTGTTGCCAAAAACTGTTTTTATTTCTTCTAAACTCATATCTCATATGTTTCGTAGTGCAAAGATATGTTATTTTTTTTTAATTTCCAAATTTTTCTTAAAAAAAAAATGAGCGAGAATTAAAAAATCCTCACTCATTTATCTCTTTAGTATCTGAAGCCTTTATGTTCATTTTAGGCTTCATTAGATAGCATACATTAACTGTAGGCTCTATCAACTTAAGTATTTCCTCAAAAGGTTTATAAGCATCTGGAGCTTCGTCCAACGTTTTACCATCAGCAGTAGTTGTATAAATACCAGCATCAGCCATTTGTCTTTGGAACTCTTCAACTTTAAGGGTATCAAATGCCTTGCTGCGACTGAGTGTCCTACCACACCCGTGCGGGGCTGTACAGTTCCAATCCTCGTTTGACTTACCCTCACAAATTGATATACCATCCCTCATATTAAATGGAATAATTACCCTCTCACCCTCATAAGCACGAATTGCGCCCTTACGAATCATCATATTTGGCTTACCGCATAACGCCTTGAAGTCGTAATCAATATAGTTGTGAGTCGTTGAAATAAAATCAATTGGTTTACCACCATCTGACATCTTGCAATAAATCTCATTCAACTGCTCATGAATCACTTTATGGTTAAGTTTAGCATAAGTCTGAGCAATTAGCACATCCACAAGATAAGCCATAAGATTTTCCCCACTAAGGTATCCAGGAATCTTTGTTGAAAGGTACTCTTCTTTTGCAGCTTTTAACTCAGTGCTCAAATTCCTTTTATCGGTGTTTTTGAGTTTCACCGAATCAGTAAGTGCTTTCATTTCCTCTTTGGTGATGGCTATACTCTTGGCAATTTTATTCCAATAATTGAAGACAGCCAAACCCAATTTACGAGAACCACAATGTACACACATACAATATTTACCGAGGTCATTATTTATATCGTACTCGATATAATGGTTTCCTCCCCCGACAGTTCCTATTGCCTTCATAAAATCGCCATACGAGATACGAATTCTTTTGCACCAATTCTCTAAGTCTATTTCACTATTGAAATGATTTGCATAATTAGCAAAATTAGGGTAAAGCGAAACCAATCTATCCACAGAAGAATTGATAGCCTTAGTAATACATTTCCAATCAATTTTAGACTTATCATTGATAGAAAACCCAAAAGGAATATTCTTGCGAATCTTATGCTCAAATTCCTTCATCTTGTCATCAAGAATAGGCTTGTCGAAGAATGTGGCTGAGACTGTACAGCCAATATCACAACCTACAGATTCTGGACAAATATGGTCATGCTCTATATCTATAGGCATAGAGAAACCTATAACAGAAATCCCTTTGCCAGCATGCACATCTGGCATAATCCTAATTTTCTTATCAGTATATGCAGGATGCTCAATCAATCTATATAACTGAGCCAATGCCGTTTCCTCAACGTTCATTGTGAATATCTTCATATCCTTGCAACACTTACCTTTTAACTCTAACGTACCCATAAATTATTCTTTAAATCGTTTAACCATCTATTTGGCCAAATTTCTTGGTTGCCATCCACTTAGAATTTAATGGTTTTGACGTAGTTTGTTTCTTTGAACTTGTTGTGAACGTCTTGAAGAAGGTCATGAGACTCTTGCTTCATCTGCTTTACAACATTTTCCAAAGCACTGATACACTCACTAGCATTGCGAAGACTTGCGATAGCATAGTCAAAACTACCGTTATCCTCGCCATTCTTTTTCACTTCCGTATTGACTTGCTCAAGTCGCATGTTGAAATTGCCAACACACGCTTCAACGTAAGATTCATTTATCATAATAGTTGTATTACATTAAATTACCGTTCTTCTCAAGAATGTTGCCATTGTAAATGTCAATCACAAAGGGACGCTGCTTGCGCTTAAACTCAGAGCGCACGGAGCGCATGATGACAGCCTCAACGGTCTCCTTACCATGCTTTTCGCACAAAGGCTTAAATACACCACTACTGAAATTATCAGCAATAACATGGCTCTTTATTCTAGGGTCAAGTCCAACCCATGCATGAAGGATTTCATCAACATCGTCATATGTCTTTCCAGGAGCAATCTGTGCCAAATCTCCACCAGCCTTTACTCCGTTTCCATCCGTAGGGATAATTTCAATAGCTGCATCAAGTGCTTTAGATTCCTTATAGATGTTCTCCTTCATCCACTTTGCAAGGCCATATACCTCATGCTTCCATAAACATCCAATGGGATTGAAATCGCCATCATCGCCATGAAGAGTCCAGAAGCCAAGGAAATGCTCTGTAAGGTTATCTGTATCAACAACAATACCTCCCATCCTTGAGGCAATATCATATAGTGTAATCATACGCAAACGAGCTTTGATGTTTCCCCTTGATATAGGAGTGGCGTCTATATTATGGAGAGTTCCCCTACAGAAATCCTCTACAGTTTCGTAAACTTCCTCAAGATTTATGTCTTCGAAGGTGGTGCAGAACTCATTCCCAGCGAGTGTTGCTGAACTGATTTCATCTGACCCATTTGTTGAGCAAGGCATACTAATCCCAATCAAAGGAATGTTCGACGACTTGCACAAAGCAGCAACGACTGTCGAATCGATTCCGCCACTGATACCAAGAACAAGTGTCTTGATATTGTTCTTCTCACAATAAGACTTAATGCCATCAACAAGAAGATTATACACGTTCTTGTAATCCAATGGTTCTACTCTATAACAACTAATTTTCATATTTTATTCGTTAATTATGTCTTCTACTGTTCTAATTCTTTTATTCTCTAAATTGTAGTTCATTGCAGTGTCATTACACTTCTTAATGAAATCATCTATTTCTACACCATATCCAATACAATATCTGAGGTATAAATCTGTCTTACCGCCATCACACGCTGATGGCTCGAAATCTACAACAAATTTTAAATTGAGATTTTTATCAACTGCGATAAAAGCAATTAACCCACAATATCTTTTAGCTGCAATTTTAAGATGAAATTTATCATAAGGCTTCCTAACTTGATACTCATTAGACTGCATAAAATTTTCAAACCTCTTATTGAGACTAGTAACCCAATTAAGTGTAATTGGGTCATATTTGCATCTTTTAATTAACATATTGTAATCACGTAGCACTTCTCCTTTGGCTTTATCCTTTTGTTCCTCGTGGTCGCTGTATATTGACACAGCACAACAAAGGATAATAATACCAACTCCTATTAGCATAAACTGTAGCATATTAACTTTTAATTATTGTGTTAATTTTGTTTTTAACTTCCTCAAAATCAATGCATTCATAGCCATTACTGACTACATTCCATTCAAGTGTAACATAGTTACCATTGTCATTATCATAAACAGTAAAAACACTAACAAGTATCTTGTTTTCACCCTTCTTAAACGAATCTTTCATATCCTTAGCATAATCGGTTTCCTTTGACGATAACCTTTCGCCATTACTTCCTTTAACGCCAAGTGAATTAAATAGCTTCACACATGACTTAATATCATTGCCGTTATCAAGAGTGAATGAAAATGATTCGTCATATTCCAACATATACTTATTGAAAATCTTAGCCTTACTCTTCAGAATATGAAACTGAATGTATATATCGTGAGTTTCTTTGTCTTCTGGTTTTGTGTATCTAACGATAATATCGTCAGTATCCGTATAACGTTTGCTTGCGATAGATATTGCTATTGCAAACGCATGTGCTGACTCAAATTCCTTAATGTCAAAGATTATTGGCTCTACTGTTATTTCCACACCATCAAGCTTAGAGAGTACCTTATTGGCATTCTCTAATGCAACAGCATTCTCAGCATCCAATTGTTCTTTAGACTTACAATTTTTTTTAGCCCAATCAATGAGCCATTCATCTGTTAGATTATCCTGCGTTTTCATATCTTAGCCTTTCTTTTTCTTTAGCTAAAAGATTTTCAATCTCTCTCATATTTACTATTTTTTTTGCAAATATACGAAAAAAAATTGAGATAGCCAAATACTACCTCAATTTTTTAACACCATTTAATAGTTTTCAAATTCTTTTGTTTCTTTATTTAGAATTTTCCAACCACCATTATCCTCATCAAATAGATAAGCATAATCTTCATCAACTTTTGCGTTAACGTCAATGGCAGTATCTCCTTGTATTGGAGTGATATGCGACCATATTTCACCATCCCTGTTGGCATAGTGGGTAAATGAATTTTCGCTAACACTACTAATACTACCACCTAACACCATATTTATTGCTCTTTCATAGGTATCAGCAAACGATTTTAGACTTGCACCAACACCACTAGGGTAACCATCCCAATGGCAATAGACACCAATGTATGGTTTTTCGATTTTTACGTCTTCACATTTGTTGATTCCATTACCACCCCAAGAACTCGCTGGGGCTTTTGATTTTTCATCAGAATACTTTTGGGTTGTTCCAATTTCATTTTCTCTGACTTTAACGATGATACAACTTCTAGTTGCCATAATTTAATAGGTTTTTAGTTGAACTTATTTGTTATTCCACTACTACAAGACAGTGGTCTTTTTTACCCTTTGTTAATAGCAGATATTTGCCATTGATAAGGTATTTACTAGCAACAATCTCCTTTTCGGCATTTGCTTTAATCTTATTAATCGAAAAGCCATTTCCCTTAATAAGTTTACGAGCCTCTGACTTTGAAGGAACTTTCTCATGCATATTGGCAAGGTCAATGACACTCATACCATCAGCAAACGTATCTTTGGATACTTCAACCGTTGGCACTTCTGATTTTATGAATTTCCAAGCATTATCGTCAATATCGTTAACATCAGCACCACCAAATAAGAATTCAGTTGCTTGCTCAACGCCATTAAGGGCATCCTTTCCATGAATCATTTCTGTCATGTATTCAGCTAATGTTTTCTGCAAAAGACGTTTGCTTGGACTCTCTCTGTGCTTTTCAATAAGTTTGTCAATCTCTTCGAGAGAAATCATTGTAAACAACTTAATGAATCGTTCAGAATCTTCATCAGATTGATTAAGCCAAAACTGATAAAACTCATATGGACTTGTTTTCTCGCCATCAAGCCAAATGTTGCCCTTTTCTGACTTACCGAATTTAGTGCCATCAGCCTTTGTCACCAACGGCCAAGTCAGCACACACGCATCTTGTCCACCGACCATTCTGCGAATAAGTTCGATACCTGTTGTACCATTACCATATTGGTCACTGCCACCAATTTGCAATTTGCAGTTGTATTTCTTATACAACTCTACAAAATCATAACCTTGTATAAGCTGATATGTAAACTCTGTGAATGACATTCCGTTTCCATCACGTTCAAGACGCTTTTTAACAGACTCCTTTGCCATCATATAGTTCACACTAATGCATTTTCCTACCTCACGAGCGAAATCAATGAAAGAGAAATCTTTCATCCAATCATAGTTGTTAACCATAATTGCGCCATTTTCCTCGTTTGAATTGAAATCAAGGAGTTTGCTAACTTGTGCATGTATGCCTTTAATATTATGGGCAACTGTCTCTGCATTCAAAAGTTTTCTTTCTTCTGACTTAAAAGATGGGTCTCCAATAAACGCAGTTGCACCACCAAGAAGAACAATAGGCTTATGCCCATACTTCTGCAAAAGTTTGGCTGTTGTAAATGCAAGCAAATGCCCTAAATGAAGACTATCTGCCGTTGGGTCAGTACCAACATAAAAAGTTGTAGGAGTTTTAAGCAATTCTTCTAGGTTTCCAGAGGTACTAGCAATCAGCCCCCTCTTTTCAAGTTCTGAAATTAATGGATTCATTTTATATTATTAATTTAAAATTTAAACATTCAACACCGTTTCATCACAAAGACTCTGCATAAACCATTAGTCTTTTTTTTGCAATAATGGTTTCAGATATTGCAGCCATTTGTGCGCTGCTAATTCCATATTTTTTAGAAGGGGTTGTTGTTTTCCCTCTTTTCCTTCTCCTACTTGATTTACTTTTCTTGAAAAAAAAGAACATAGTTTATACAAATATTATTTCGTTTTTGCAAATATATCAAAAATATACCATTTAACAAAATGTATTAACACTATTTAACAAAAAAATGAGCACCAATTCACATTGATGCTCATTTAAGATTATATGTTACTCTTAGAGATTAACATATGTAAGAATCTCTTGATTAAGAGCCTTCGCAACTAACTCTTCAGCCGTCATTTGTCGCACCTCACCAGTTTTCTCGTCAACAACTTTAGTCTCTCCCATCAACATAGTGATGATTGAAGGGTCAAAGCCACTAAGGAAAGTACATCCAGCCTCGATACTTTTTCCCTCATAATGGGTGTTGCCATATCTAGAAGCCACATCCCACCAAATGAACTTCATGTTGTCCACAAACTCTTCTGGGAATACCTCCTTCAGTTTCTTTTTAGAATACTCATAGTTGGTGTCTTGCTGACGTGGGCTACCATACCAACCACGATTGGAAGAATCGAACTCCATATCGGATACTACCAAGATAGTTGTAGGATACTGTTCAAGAGGAATCTCTGGATGCTTCTTCCTAATGTCGATAATTACATCAACTGCTGATTGGAAGTTTGTACCGCCACAACCCACACTAGGTAAGTTCATAATGCGGTCACAGAATGAATCGCCAACCATATCGTATGGAGTAGAAACATTATCAAACATAATGACCTTATTGTGGAAAGGACCAGTGTTCAAGTCAGAGAAAAACAAAGCAAGCGAACTTGCAATATCCTCGCAAGTGATGTCATTAAGACCATCCACTCGTCTATTCATTGACCCACTAGTATCAAGACAACACCACACATTCTCAGTAATCTTGCCATCAGCACGAGCTTTATCAACAAGACCCTTAAACTGTGCGTCAAGAGTATGCTTTACCTCAGCTGGTATAGTCTTTGATGCGCTGTAATAGCCTCTGCTGCCACGAGCCTCACGAAGCTTACGTGCAAGCTCGAAAACGTAACCAGTGAACTTAGCAACTGGCTGCTGCATAATCCACTTTGTATAAGTGTCTTTCAAATTGTGATTAGAAAGGAACTTGCTAGTCACAAGAAGGTTAAGGGCACGACCTGGAATATGATTCCAATTCAAAGCATCATAGTTACGAGAACAAATGAGCTTTTGGAATGTATGCGCATTACCGCTACTCTTGGTCTTGTTATACTCCTTGTAAGAAATACCCATGAAAGATGCAAATGCCTTTGCAAGGTCATTTGTTATCTTGTTCCAATCAGTCGTACACTTACTACGGCTCTCAATACGAGGCATATACTTCTTAACAAGGTCAACGTGAGTGTCGCAAAGCAAACCTTGTGCGATAATCTCGAACATCGCCTTCTGATTGATGACATTCAAATCCTCTTTGATGTCATAGAACATAAGAGTCCATATGTCCTTCCATGAGCCAACAAGGGGCAATGCCCAAATGTTGTTATAGAAGACCTCTGGCTTCTCTTTTGCAATCCAAAGCAAACGCTTGAACGACTCATCACGAGCGCCTTGTCCATTCTGAACCTTATCGGTCTCATTGTCAGCGTTCACCTTGACCTTACGAGTTACCATACGAAGGTAAAATGGGAAACGCAAAGCAGCCTCTGCATTCTCTTCCCAAATACGAGCTTGGTCGGCAAAGACCTCCTCAATTGGACGGCCTCTGAAATTACCAGCCTTACCAAACTGGTCAACAATTGCGCTGCCAGTCGTAACATTTGTTACTGCACCATTCTCTGTCAAAGTTGTAGACCTAAAGTTTGCTGCATTAATAAATGCGTTTGTCTTTGTTGCTGTCTTTGTATTCATATACTTATTTTTGTTGTTTTCAAATTGTGATGCAAAGATATGAAAAAAAATTGAAATAACCAAATGTTTTAACACTTTTTTGCAATAAAATGATATTTATGGTATATAACGTTATAAAAAAATTAATATGAATAGAATAGATAATATTATCCAAGAAACAATTAGTGAGTGCGTTAACAGAGAGATACTTTCAGAAGGTATACTTGATGACATTAAAAACTTGCTAAAAGCATATAAAGGCAAATCAAACCTATCTAGTGAAGATTTGAGAAAAGAACGTAAATTAAAAAAGAAAGCTGAAAAAGAGAAAAAAGGGACAAAAAAACTTCGTAGAACAAAAAATGGCGGTAAAGTGTATTACGATTATAATGACTACGAAAGAAAACATAGGAAAATTAGTAAAGGTGATTCAGATAGTATTAAAAATACAGTAGACATGGAAAACACCGATATTGCTGCTGTGGCAAGAAGTGTATTTCCAGACCATACAGAAGAGGGTGCTCAATCTCAGCTTCGTAAAATCCTTACTGGAGAACGCCCAATGACAAAAGATGTCGCATCCAAATTAGAGAAAATGATTTCAAGAGGACAAATTGCAGTTAAATAAAAAGGGAGGTGAATAAACACTTCCCTTTATTTTTTTAAAAATCTTTAATTCTCTTTTGGTATTCTTCTTTAAGAGTTTTCATTGCTTTTAGCTCTAATTGTCTAACTCTTTCAGACGTAAGACCTATAGCTTCCCCAATCTCATTGAGTTCATACTCGCGTCTAAGTCCATTATCATCATACAAGCCAAACCTCATCTGTATAATTTGTTTTTCCCTTGGTGGCAAAACATCCAATAGTGACGAAATTAAAGCTGAATTGAAATCGTTAGAAATAACATTTTCGCAACCATTAATTGCAGCACTTTTTTTATTATATGCTACTACATCACCACCAGTGTAATTATCTTCATCATCAGATGAATCCGTATCAATGCTTGAATAATTTATGTCTAGCAAATCATTTTTATCCCTAATATCTTTTCCATATACGTTATTGACGATTTCTAGCAACTCATCCGTAGTGGGTTCGCGTTCAAACTCTTGTATGAACTTGTTTTTTGCTTTAGAAATAACGTGAAATGTTTTATACAGATTGCTTTTTTTAACCAACTCAGCATCACCATATCTATAGACATTAATGGCACGGATAATGTACCACATTGCATAACTTGCAAACTTCACCCCTTTAGTTACATCATACTTATCAATTGCTTCAATAAGTCCAAAATTAACTTCGTTGATATAGTCTGTAAGCGTATCAGTAGTAGAGTAATTCTTAGCTGCTGCAATTACTAATCTTTGGTTACACAAAATGATGTGGTTTTTAATTGAATCATACTCACGGCAAGCTTTGGAATATTCTTGTTTATTGCTAGACTTCTCTAGTTTTAATTTTTTCTCCCTTGCTTCATTTAATTTAGTAAACCATTCAATTTCCTCTTCTTTCGTAAAAGCTTTATAATCTTTTATGTCTTTGTAATACCTTGTAGTATTTTCTGAGCGGTCTACAAGGCCTGTTTCTGCTTTTAGATTTATAACAAATCCCATTTATTTTAGTGTTTTATTATTTAAACAATTTACGCCTTTTTTTTCAAGATTACAGTTGTTTTATTTCCCTCATCTTTTGGCGCTGACTCAGGAGTTGCAACTTCATCCATCATAACTATGAACTCTAGAATTGACTTTTTATTATCCTCTCTTCTAGCAAGTTCTCTTCCTTTCATTGAAAGGATGAGTCTAACCCTACTTCCGTCTTCAATGAATTTTTTAGCATTGTTGACTTTAGTTTCCAAAT
>ODAI010253129.1_pt1 | contig 10138 bp, 8 predicted proteins | sample 1539321 | NCBI WGS metagenome assembly ODAI01 (sample SAMN02144231, study PRJEB22623) | gut metagenome | biome: sheep rumen | host: Ovis aries | place: New Zealand | reverse complement strand
TTTCTGACGTGTATGTCATTAAATTAATGACGCCGCTTCTGCCCTCCAATTCCGGCATAAGTCCTGCAAGTCTGGACAGTTTCAGGTCATAATTCTCATCCTGTCCCAGGACCACATCGATGTCTCCCAGGTCGATGGTAACGCTGGCGGAAGGGTCTGTACTGAGATTACTGACACTGATGTCATATTTTTTCATGGTGTGCAGGGCGTGGAGCGCGGCGTTCAGGCCGAAGGGATTGTCCACCACCACCTTCTCTCCCTTGACAGCCTCTTCCACTTCCAGGCCGTCGATTCTGGGAACGCCATAGATGGTCTTCATGGAACGCTCGATCACGCGGCCGTCCTCGTCCACATAGATGTTTCCGTCTCCGGCGTTGATATAGCCGGTCAGAGTCTTTTCCCTGACCACCACGTTGATCTCCACGGGATTCAGCATCTGGACGTCGATGGATTCCACAAAGGCCAGGTCGTCCACGGTGCGGTCATGATACAGAAGGGAAAGGGCGAAGGTGTTTTCTCCGAAAGCGCCTCTCTGTACGTATTCCGTCATCTCATCGTTGGTATAGACCGTGTTGCCGATCACGTGGGCGGAATGCACGTTGAAGAAGGTTATCAGGACTGCGGCGATCACCGTGATGGCAAGGGCAAAGGTCAGGACCAGATTCACGGGAGTCAGCAGGGGTACGATCTCTGCCGCTTCCTGGGCCCGAAGCCTTCCTGCAGCTGCCGTAACCGCAGCTGAAGTTCCGTTCATGGCATATTTTCTTGTTCTGTAGTCTTTTCCGTTGCCTTTCATGTGCCGTTCCTCCGGTGTTCCGAAGATTTCCTTCCTTTAAACTGGTTTCTTTATTCCCAGCTTTCTGGATACACTCATCACGACGCCGATCTCCGCCAGAAGCAGGAGTATGGAAGTACCGCCGTAACTGATGAAGGGAAGTGTAACGCCAGTATTGGGAATTGTATTTGTCACCACCGCGATGTTCAGAATGACCTGGACCGCGATATGGGTCATGACCCCTATGACCAGCAGAGCTCCGTAGAGATCCGCCGTATTGCTTGCGATCACCGCCAGACGCCAGATCAGGAAGAGGTAGATCATCATGACGCCGATCGCTCCGAAGAGCCCCAGCTCTTCACAGATGATGGAAAAAATCATATCGTTCTGCAGCTCCGGGACATGTCCCAGCTTCTGCATGGACTGACCCAGGCCCTTTCCGAAGATGCCGCCCGAGCCTATGGCGTAGAGGGCCTGCAGGGTCTGGTAGGCTTTGTTGTCCGCATAGGCCTGCGGGTTCAGCCAGGCCAGGATTCTCTCTCCGCGGAAGTCCGCCGTCACACCGAACTCCCTTGCCGTCTCTACCGTATGATAGATCCAGTAGCCGCCGGCCCCTCCGACAATGGCAGTCATTGCGATGAAGGGCTTATAGAAGGGACAGGCCACAAAGAGCATCCCCATGACGATGGCCATTACGATGATGGCGGAGCTCATGTTTCTGGTGATCCTCCAGATCATCAGAGCTGCGATGCCCGAAGGGATCAGGGGAATGATAAAGCCCCGGATGGTGTTGACCCTGGTGCCCAGCCTGTCGATGATGGAGGCTGTCAGGAAGATCACGCCTACCTTGACGATCTCTGCCGGCTGTACATTGAAGTATTTGAAGTCCAGCCATCTGGTGGCGCCGTTGGCGCTGTAGCCCAGGGGCGTCAGCGTCAGCAGGACCGAGATCACGGATGCCAGGTATACCGGCACCGCCAGCTGTTTGGTGACCGCATAGGGAAAATAGGCCGCGACGAACATGATGATCAGGCCCAGGCCCGTATATCTGGCCTGATTGTTAAAGTAAAAGGCCGGGTCTCCCCAGAGCACCTGTCCCTGATAGGAGGTGATGGAGTAGAGCATGACCAGTCCGAACAGCAGCAGGACCGCGATCACGAAAAAGAGTGTGTAGTCCTTGAAAGGGATCCACTCCCGGGCCCTGGCTGCTTCAAGGCCTCTTCTTCTTTTCTTGGGTGAGAATATAGACATATATTTTTATTTCCTGTCTCTCTCCTTACCATATTCCCAGAAGTGATACCGCGCACAGAAGAACGGTCACAACGGTGAATACAGCTACTACTCTTACCTCTGACCATCCGCCCTTCTCGAAATGATGGTGGATGGGAGCCATTCTGAAGATCCTCTTTCCGTGGCTGATCTTGAAGTATCCCACCTGAAGGATGACCGAGATGACTTCGATCATGTAAATGAATCCGATGACAGGGATCAGCAGGGGCAGCTGCAGGCTGTAGCACATGGCGACCACAAAGCCTCCCAGTGCCAGGGATCCGGTATCGCCCATGAAGACCTTTGCGGGATAGGCGTTGTATACCAGGAATCCCAGAAGAGCCCCGATCATGGCGGCTCCCATGGGGGCCACGCCCGAGGAAGTAAGGCAGGCGGTCACTGTCAGGAAAAGGGCTGTGGCTACGGTCACGCAGCCGGCCAGGCCGTCCACGCCGTCCGTAAAGTTGGTTCCGTTGGCGGTGGCCACCGCGATAAAGATCATGACGGCCGCGTTTCCTTCCAGGCCGAAGTCCAGAAAGCTTCCGGGCATGAAGGGGATTTTCAGGCTCATGGGCATCTGCAGCATCCATCCGGTGTAGTAGCACCAGGCGCCTGCCACCAGGATCTGGAGCAGGAACTTCTGCCAGGCCTTAAGTCCGTCGGACCGCTTCAGGACGACTTTAATGAAGTCATCGATAAATCCCACTGCTCCGAAGGCCGCTGTCAGGATCAGGACTGGAAGTACTTCCATCCTTCCCGTATAGGCCGAATATGCAGCGCCGGCGGCGGCTCCCAGAAGGAACATGATACCGCCCATATTGGGGGTGCCGCTCTTGCTCTGATGGGATTCCAGTCCCTCTTCTCTTTCCGTCTGTCCCGCCTTCACCTTTCTGAGAAAGGGAATCAGGAATTTGCCGGACACAAGGCTGACCGCAAAGGCGATCAGAAAGGGAATGATCAAAATCCACAGATCTACTTCTTTATACATAAATCGATATTGTCCTTCCAAAAGTTATTGAAGGGCCCGGGCTCAGTCTCCCAGGCCGTTGGTATCGCGAAGGCCCTTTTCCTCGAGTTCCTGTTTTTCTCTGTCGGTCAGATCCTCCGTCATATAGATGTTGAGATAGGGCAGGGCCTCCTGCAGGATGTCCTTTGCCAGCACGCAGGCGTATCTCGCGGTATCCTGCTCCTCAACGTTGGGCCGGTCCACCACCACATAGATGGCGATCTGCGGATTGTCCACAGGGGCAAATCCCAGGAACGAGGTCACATATTCGTTGTTTCCGCGGGGAAGGGTCTCGGCCGTGCCGGTCTTGCCGCCGATCCTGTAGCCGGCAGGCCTGGAGGAGTGGCCGGTGCCGTTGGCTCCTTCCACGACCCGGACCATATAGTCCCTGAGCATTTCGGAGGTCTCTTCCGAGACGGTCCTCTTCAGGATCCTGGGCTGCCGGGTCTGGACCGTGGCGCCGCTGGAGCTGGTGATCTTGGAAACGATATGGGGCTCGTAATAGATTCCTCCGTTGACCAGGGAACAGAAGCCTGTGATGGTCTGGATCATGGTCACGTTGAAGTTCTGCCCGAAGGAGTTGGTGGCCAGATCGACAGGTCCCATATCGGGAGCCTGGACCATGGTGTCCGTCTTGGCTTCGCCCGCCAGATCGATGTTGGTCTTGAGACCGAAGTTAAAAGTCTTCTGATACTGGGAGAAGAGCTTGTTGCCGATCTGTTCGGCCATGTACATGAGGGCCACGTTGCAGGAACGCTCCACAGCCTCTGCCACTGTCAGGGTGCCGTCACCGTAAATGTTGTGGCACTTGATCCACTGGTCCGCCACATGCAGCCTGCCTTCACATACGAAGGTGTCGTCCGGGCTGACCGTTCCGGTCTCCAGTCCCGTTGCCACGGTAAAGGGCTTGATAACGGAACCGGGCTCGTAGTAGTCCGTAATGCAGTAGTTGCGCCACAGGGCGTTGAGGTAGCGGGTCTGTTCCTTTTCGGAAAAGGCATCCACTTCTTCCTTTGTCAGATATTCGTCCGTGGCTTCGTCGATCTTGGAAAGCTTGGGCATGCCCACCAGTCTGTCGGTATCGTAGGGATCCGTCAGATCGTAGCCGGGATAGGATCCCATGGCCAGGACGTCTGCGGTGTTCACATCCATGATGATGCAGCCTATGTTGTTGGCTCCGTTCCCCTCATGGTCGTTGTCCCTGTACTGCTCGCCGAAGGCTTCCAGGTACTTCATCACGATGCCCTGAAGATTGCCGTCCAGGGTCAGGACCAGGTTGTCGCCGTCCCTGGCTTCGACGGTGGTGGTTTCCAGGTTCCTGGCTTCGTCCAGATAGCCGTAGGTCCTGCCCTCCACGCCGTTGAGCACATCGTTGTAATATTCTTCCAGTCCGTAGGCTCCCACGTTGCTGTTGTTGGCAAAGCCGATCACATCGCTGGCCAGGGAACCGCTGGGATAGGTCCTGATATAATTCTGTTCGAACCAGATCCCCTTGATGTTGTTGTAGAACTTGTTTTCTTCCAGGAGTCCCTTTTTGGTGTTCTCCTCCTCGATCCCCTTGCTGACCCAGTCGTCGTAGGCCAGCTTGTCCTTATAGGGGACCCTTTTTCTGGCTATGTAATACTGGGAATTGGGATGTTCTTCCACATAGGTGCGGATCTTTTCCTTATCCAGGCCCAGGTATTCGGCTGCCGCCAGGGTGGGTTCCATGTAAAAGGGCTGTTCGCCGATAACCTTGGAATCGATGATCACGTTGTAGACCATGGTGGAGTCGGCCAGGATGGTCCCGTTTGCGTCCGTGATCTTGCCCCTCTTATAGGGAAGAGTCTGGTTTTCATAGCTCTGCTGGGAAAGGACCGCCATGGAATATTCGGCCCCGTTGTTCCTGGTGATGGAGATCAACCTGACCATCAGGACTAAAAATGCCGCACAGATAATGGTGAAGAAGACCAGCAGCTTCTTCTGCATTTTTACAGTAAATTTTTTTGTTTTTCTGGAAGCTCTTCTTCTCCTTCTGACGGGAGGATTGCTTCTTGAAGCTTGTCTACGTTTTACAGCCATCCTGTCAGTCTCCCACTTCCGAGACCTGATGAACATATTCTTCCGTTCCGCTGGAATAGGTGACCACCTGGTCGTCGGAAGCATACTGCATGCCAAGCACGTTGATGGCATAATCCCGGATCTCATCGAGGTCGATGCTGTTCATGATTTCGTTGTAGTTCTCGTCATTGGCGGATTTCTTTTCCGCCACCTGGTACTCCAGGGTGGAGATCCTAGAAATCGCCTTTTTGATATTGGTCTGCAGGGAAATGTAGCCGATCAGAGCGACCACGATGACCGTTAAAAGGATCAGCATGAAAACGGCATAGCCAAGATTCATGCGGGCTGCCCTGGCCCGGTTCTTTCTGACCTGTGCGCCTACCTCGGCGCTTCCGGTGCTCTTTCTTCCGGTCCCGGCTTCTTCCCAGAACCTGCTCTCCTGCTTCTGAGGCTCCTGCCGGACTGGTTTTCTTCTTTTGACTGCCAATTCAGCTCACCTCCGTTGTCTTCTCAAAAATCCTGAGCTTTGCGCTGGCAGATCTCCGGTTCCTTTCCAGCTCCTCCGGAGAGGGAAGCACGGGCTTTCTGCTGACCACCCTTCCCTTTGACTTTCTGCCGCAGGTGCAGACCGGAAATTCAGGAGGGCAGATGCAGGGGTTCTCGTTCCGCTTAAAGGCATTCTTGACGATCCTGTCTTCCAGGGAATGGAAGGTGATGATGCAGAGCCTGCCTCCCGGCGAAAGCCTGTCGATGATGGTGTCGATGGAATCCTCCAGCACGTCCAGTTCCCTGTTGCAGACGATGCGGATGGCCTGGAAGGTCCTCTTGCAGGGATTGCCTCCCTTTTCCTGCATCTTGCGGGGGATGTACCTGCGGATGATGGCCGCCAGCTCTCCCGTGGTCTCGATGGGATGCAGGGCTCTTTCCTTTTCGATGCCTCTTGCGATGGCCGAAGCGAATCTTTCCTCTCCGTAGTCCTTCAGGATTCTGGTCAGCTCCGCCGCCGGATATTCGTTGACGATCTCTCTCGCGCTCAGGGGGTTGTCCTGATCCATCCGCATATCCAGAGGAGCGTCCGCCATATAGGAAAAGCCTCGCTCCGGATTGTCCAGCTGGTAGGAGGAAACGCCCAGGTCCATCAGCATTCCGTCGATCATATCGATCCCCAGATCGTCCAGGACCTGCGCCGTATTTTCGTAGTTATCGTGTACCAGTGTGACTCTCTCCCCGAACTCTGCCAGCCGCTTTCCGGCCGCTTCGATGGCGTCCCTGTCCTGATCGATCCCGATCAGGCGTCCGCCCTCTGTCAGAGCCCCGGCAATGTGCCAGGAGTGGCCTCCGCCGCCCAGGGTCCCGTCCACATAGATCCCGTCCGGCCTGATCTTCAGGCCTTCAATGCACTCCTCAAGGAGCACGGATTCATGTTTGAATGTAAAACTGCTCATCTGATCCTTTCCTGTTCAGGAAAGCCGGGATCGATCAGATCTCGTAGCCTCCCTTGAACAAATCTTCCGCTATGGCGTTGATGTCTTCGGGTTCCGCTTCGCTGGCATCCCTTACCTCTTTGGACCAGAGCTCGATATTGCTGCCGGTTCCGGTCAGGACGATATCCTTGGTGATGCGTGCGAATTCACGGAGTTTAGCGGGGATCAGCGCACGGCCCTGCTTGTCGATCTCGACTTCGGCAGCGCCGCCTATGAAATGCCTTCTGAGCTTCCTGGTCTGGTCCGTATTTGCGGGCAGCTTATTAAGCCTGGAGACAAAGTCTTCCCAGGCTGCCAGGTCATAGATGTACAGGCAACGATCAAATGCCTTCGTTATGATGATTTTGTCTCCAAGTCCGTCTTTGAATCTGGAGGGAATGATCAGCCGCCCCTTCGAATCGAGCGAGTGATCAGATTCACCCATGTACATCTTCCGGCCTCCCACTGGGCTGTTAAAATGATCCACTTTGGTACTACTTTAGTACCACTTTTCTACCATCTTACCACCACCTGAGGCCTCGTTCAATACCCCGCTATTTAATTATTTCAACTTTTCATAATATTAACTGATTGTTTTCCCCCGCTTTTTTTGGAAATCCGGGCAAGATTCAGAAAAATAATGACGGAGGAAAGGGCAAAGGCGCCGATGCCCAGGACCAGGTTGACCGGGACAGTGGTCCCCGGAATAAAAAGCTGGTCGGTACGGATGTACTCGATCATGGCCCTGCCGATCCCGTATCCCGCAAAGTACATGAGGATGATCTGGCCGTCGAACTTCTTATGCTTTAAGAAGATCAGGAGGAAGACCAGTACCGCCAGGTTCCAGATGCCTTCATACAGGAAAGTGGGATGTACCTGTATGCAGCCGTCCGCCATATGGGCAGCGATCTTCTCGCTGATGTCGCTTTCTCTCACCATGGCCGCCGGGATCCGCATGGCAAAGAGAGAATCCGTATACTCTCCGAAGACCTCACGGTTGAAGAAATTTCCCCACCTGCCCAGGATCTGTCCGATCAGAAGGCCGTAGGCGCAGCAGTCCAGGACCCAGAGAGGGCTGATCTTTTTGATCCTGCAGAATCCGATGACGGTCAGAACGCCGGCAATGATGCCGCCGTAGATGGCAAGGCCGCCTCCCCGGATGTTGAAGACCTGTATGGGGTCATTCTTATACATGTCCCACATGAAGATCACGTAGTAGATCCTGGCGCCCAGGACCGAAAGGGTCAGGAGCCACACCGAAAGATCCCAGATGGTATCCGGGTCATGGCCTGTCTTTTTGGCGATATGGGCAGCCATGGTCAGGCCCAGCAGCATGCCGGTGGCGATCACGATCCCGTACATGGCAACATCGAAGCCGAAGACCGAAAGGGTCTTTGGCACGTTCCTGAGATAGATTCCCAGGTGCGGAAAGGAAATATCCATTAGATCCATTTTTAATCACCTCTTCCTTTTGGATATAGTAACGCGACTATATAGTAGCACACTCCTCCCGGAACAATTCGAAAATTTCTATTAAAAAGCGCCGGGCCAAGGACTGCAGCAGTCTGAGGTCCGTCCCCTTAGCTTACAGGAAAATGCACAAAAAAGCATGGCACGATTTGTGAAAAAGGCTAAAAAAGCAGAAATGAAAAATTCCGGAAAATGGCGTTTGGATCCGGTGAAGAAGAAAAGATAAGAGAAATGAAAAAAGACGGATGCGGGTAAAACCCGCATCCGCCCAAAGCTTCTTTATGGAAATATCCGTTCGGAAGACATGGAATCTTAAACATTGAAGCGGAACAGGATGACGTCTCCGTCCTGTACCACATATTCCTTGCCTTCGATGCCCACCAGGCCTTTTTCCCTGGCGGCCGCAAGAGAGCCTTCCCTGAGAAGGACTTCGTAGTTGACGACTTCTGCCTTGATGAAGCCTCTTTCGAAATCACTGTGGATCTTGCCGGCTGCCTGAGGCGCCTTGGTGCCGATCTTGATGGTCCAGGCCCTGCACTCGTCCTCTCCTGCCGTCAGGAAGCTCATGAGGCCCAGGGTATGGTAGCTGGCCCGGATCAGCTTCTCCAGACCGGACTCGGAAAGTCCCAGGTCTTCCAGGAACATGGCCTTTTCGTCATCGTCCAGCTCCGCGATCTCCTCTTCGATCTTGGCGCAGATCACGAATACCTCGCTGCCGGTGCCGGCTGCGTATTCTCTGACCTTCTGCACGAAGGGATTGGATTCGCCGTCGTCCTGCAGGCTGTCCTCATCCACGTTGGCCGCGTAGATGACGGGCTTGTCTGTCAGCAGGTTGTACTCTTTGATCCATTTGACCTCGTTCTCGTCTTCCCGCTCCAGAGAGGACGCCATATTGCCCTCTTCCAGATGGTCCTTGAGCTTTTTCAGGAAAGCCAGCTCCTTGCCGGCGTCCTTGTCCATCTTGGCCGTGCGGGCTACCTTGGCGATCCTTCTCTCCAGGACCTCCAGGTCCGCGAAGACCAGCTCCAGGTTGATGGTCTCGATGTCGCGCAGGGGATCTACGCTGCCGTCCACATGGATGACGTTGGAATCCTCAAAGCAGCGGACCACATGCACGATGGCATCCACCTCGCGGATGTTGGCCAGGAACTGGTTGCCCAGGCCTTCGCCCTTGGAGGCGCCCTTGACCAGGCCCGCGATGTCCACGAACTCGATCACAGCAGGGGTGACTTTCTTTGTATGATACATATCTCCCAGAAGGCGGATCCTTTCATCGGGTACCGCTACGACGCCCACGTTGGGGTCGATGGTGCAGAAGGGATAATTGGCGGATTCCGCACCGGCCTTTGTCAGAGAATTGAAAAGTGTGCTTTTGCCGACATTGGGCAGACCTACGATACCTAATTTCATTTTTCTAAGTGTCTCCTTGTTTCCTGTATTTTACACGGGATTCCCCGGTTGATATATCTTTTGGCCCTCCGGTTCATTCTTTCGAAGCGGGACCGGATTTGACAGAAATTACTTTATCACATCGGCTCCTGTTTCTCTACCATTTTTAGAAAATACTTTGCTTTCTACCTCTGCCGGGGGAAGCCGTCATCTTGAAAGAGCCCTGAAGAATTGCTATGCTAAGCCCGAAAGGAAGCAGTTTATGAAAACAATAGCCATTATAGACGACGATCAGTATATAGGAGACATGCTCTCGGAAGTGCTTGCAAAAGAGGGCTTTTCCGTCCTGCGCGCCTATTCGGGTACGGAGGCCCTCTACCTTCTGAAAGAAAAGAAGCCCGATCTGGTCCTTCTGGATCTGATGCTGCCGGGCATGTCCGGGGAAGAAGTTCTTTCCTATATAAAAGGGATCCCGGTCATCGTTCTGAGCGCAAGGGCTGACGTAAAGGACAAGATTGCTCTTCTTCTGGGCGGGGCCGCCGACTACATGACCAAGCCCTTTGATACGGGGGAGCTTCTGGCCCGTATCGCCGTGCAGCTGCGCAGAAGGGATTCTCTAAAGGAAGCCGCTTTCCTGACTGCAGGCGATCTGTCCATAGATCTCCTGTCCAGGAGCCTGTCCGTATGCGGAAAGGAGGTCCGGCTGACCAGAACGGAGTATGCCAT
>ODAI014777975.1_pt1 | contig 10139 bp, 7 predicted proteins | sample 1539321 | NCBI WGS metagenome assembly ODAI01 (sample SAMN02144231, study PRJEB22623) | gut metagenome | biome: sheep rumen | host: Ovis aries | place: New Zealand | reverse complement strand
CTGCTCAACGAGGTTCTTATCGTTCTTGACGGTATCGACGGAGATATAGCCCCACGTCTTATCGACGCCGCCTTCGCCCTGATTGATGTGGTTATCCTCGGTCGCAAAGTCCGCAACCTGCGTGATGCCCGCCATCACCATGGATTCGGCGTTGAAGTAGTACTTGTTGTTCATCATGTCGGTGGACACGAGATCGGTGAAGTTCCACTCGTTGCGGAGCACCTTGATCAGCATGCCCTGATGCGCGGCCGCTGCAGTTGCGCCGATACGGTTGAACGCGATCATGACGGCACGGCAGCCCTTGACATCCTCCATCGCGCCCTGGAAGCCGCGAAGGTCGGTCTCACGGAATTTCTGCTCGGTCATGTAAGCGGAGATACCGCCGCGGTTGTGCTCCTGATCGTTGAAGCCCATGTGCTTCGGTCCGTTCAGAATGCCCATGTCCGCGCAGCCCTGCAGGATCGCCCAGCCGATCCGGTTGGTCAGCATCGGATCCTCGGAGATGTACTCGTAGTTACGGCCGTTATACGGGGTGCGGCGCTGCGTGAGGCCGGTGCCCCAGAGATGGAAGCGGTTGATCCACAGACCGGAGTTGCCCTCGACTCTGCCCCACTCATACGCGAGCTCGGGGTTGAAGGAGGAGCCGATCAGCGTCTGGGAATGGATGTTGAACTTATAGGTTCTGCCGGTCGCTTCATCGGTGTAGCCGGTGGTGAAGCCGGAAACGCCTTCGTTCTGAATGACGATCGGGTTTTCAACGTTCGTCAGCACGTCGCTGCGGCTGCCGCCGTGGATGACCGCGCCGACGGCTTCGTCGATCGTGATCTGGGAAACGAGCTCGTCCCAGTACGGATCGTTGATGTTGCTGAACTGCTCATAGCCGACCTGCGTTGCGTCGAAGCGCAGACCCTTGTCGGTGCCTTCGGTCGCCGCGCCGGTGTTGCTGATCTCATAGGTGCGGCCCTGCAGCTCAGCGATCCACGCGTCCTTCTTCGGGCTGTCGCCGATCTTGATGGCGACTTCGTTGTAGTTGACCGGGTAGGTGCCGTCCCAATCCTGACGGGAGAGGTAGGTCGCCGTGTTCGTGCCGGTCCAGTAGTTGATGTCCGCATCGTCCGCCACGTTGGTGACGACCGTGCCGTTCTCAACGGAGAAGGTCGTGTTGTCGAACGCGCCGAGGTTCCACTTCACAACAGCGCCGTTTACGGTCGTGCCGTCCGGCGTGCCGCCGAGCGCGGTAATGAAGTTGTTGACAGCCGCATGGGAACCGGCCGCCGCGGTGAACAGGTAATCGCCTTCATCGAGGATGTAGGTCTTGGCGTTCTTGTAGTCGTAGGAAGCGAGGTACTTGGTCGGGACCGTGATCGTCACCTCAGCGGTGCCGTTCGCGGGGACTTCGACCTTCGCGCTGTTCAGGAAGTCAACCGCCGACTTTTCGACGAGGTTCGTCTTGTCGTACTCGGTGTAGGGCTTTTGGACATAGAGCTGGGCGAGGAACTTGCCTGCGGTATTGCTGTTGTTCTTGATCTCGACGACAGCGGTGATGTTGCCTTCGGGGGTCTTATCGACCTCGACGGACTTCAGCGTCTGCGTGTAATCGAGATAGGACAGGCCGTGGCCGAACGTGAACAGGACTTCCTTGCTGTAATCCCAGTTCGCCGCCTGCGTAGCGCCCTTGGCGGAATCCGCCTTGGAAGCCGGGTTCATGATGCCGTCGAAGTAACGGGTCTCGAAGTACTTATAGCCAACGTAGATGCCCTCAGCCTCGACGATATAGGTACCGCCGTTGTAGGTGGAGCTGCCGCCGAACGAACCGGCTTCGATGTTGGCGATCGCTTCGCCGGGGTAACGGCTGTCGGTGCCGTCCACCGCGACGATCTCATAGTCCGCATAATAGCCGCCGCCGAAGTTGACGACCGCCGGGATCGCAGCGTTGTCCGCCACATAGGTGTCGGGCAGAGCGCCGGTCGCGTTGGCCTTGCCGGTCAGCACGTTTGCGATACCTTCACACTGATAGTCGTTGATGACGCCGATGTAGGCGATACCGTCAACCTCGTGCGCGCCGCCCTTGGCGATCTCCTTGATCATCATGTTGTTGCCGGAGTTGATGAGGACGATGACCTTGGAGCAGGTCTCCTTTGCCACATCGACGATCGCCAGCTCATCGTCGGACAGAGCGAGCGGATCCTTGCCGGTCGCGTTGCCGTAGTAATCGAGAGCCGAGCCGGGCGCGTAGGTGTTGCCTTCGCCTGCGCCGCGCGCAAACACGACGATACCGGTGGTGTTGGCCTTGTCGATGGAATCCTTCCAGTTCGCGGGCGCGCCGAGTGCTTCAAACTCTGTCGGCGGAACTTCGACGACCTGGTATTCACGCATATCGCCCGGGGACGCGACGTAGATGTGATCGTACGCAATGGTCGGAACTTCCTCGCCGGTCCACATGTTCGGCACCATCTCGATGTGCTTGTTGAGAATGCCGTTCATGTAGAAGTTCTTGACGGTTTCGTTGACCTTCACGCCGGCGTTTTCGAGTGCTGCGACCAGATCGACCGCATCCTCATTGCCGCCCTTGAGGTCGCCGTTCGCGTAAGGATACGGTGCGTAAGCCGCAAGGCCGAACAGCGCGACCTGCGCCTGATTGGCAAGGGGCAGGACGGCGTTGTCGTTCTTCATGACGACGGTGCCTTCCTCACCTTCCTTGACCGCAACCGCCTTGGCGGCTGCCGCCATCTCTTCAATCGTGTTATAGTCGCTCTTGAAACGCGCGGCGTCTTTGTCGGTGTTGGTGACAAAGCTCTGTGTTCCGAGAACGCTGTCCAGCGCGGAACGGTAGCTTTCCGCGATGCCTGTGCCGAGCGTAGCGATCACAAACAGCGCAGCCATGACCGCACAGAGGCCCCGCATGATCGGGGCAAGTTTCTTGTTCATCTGTCTCCTCCTTATAATGTTCTTCCCATGACCGGCGCAGGGTTTTCCCTTTACCGATTCATTACGCATATTGTAACAACGTCGTAAAAAAGATGCAATAGGCCAAACACCATCGGTCGATTTTGACGCATGAACCGACAGAAAAAAAGCGCGTGCTTCGATAGGCTTTCCGTCCCGCTGCGCTATTGCATACGGAAAGCGCGCGTGATATAATATAGAAAAGATTGTATAAGGCAAGGGACGCGCTATGACAAGATTTGCAATCGTGGAGGACGATGCATCGTTCCGGCAGGAGCTTGGATCGTTTCTGGAGCGGTTCTGTACGGAAAACGGTCTGAAATATGATGTGACGGTGTTTTCGGACGGCGGTGAAATCGCATGCGGGTATCAGCCGGTCTATGATATCATCCTGATGGATATTCAGATGCAGGAGGTGGACGGCATGACCGCCGCGCACCGCATCCGCGCGCTCGACAACGACGTGCTGATCATCTTCATCACGAACATGACGCAGTTCGCCATCGAGGGCTACGCCGTGGACGCGCTCGATTACCTTCTGAAGCCCCTCACCTACTACGCGTTTTCGCAATGCATGCACCGCGCGCTCACCCGGCTGAAAAAGCGGGAGAAAAAGAGCCTGTTCGTCGTCACGCGCGAGGGCGGACGGCGCGTGGACAGCGATGAAATCTACTACATCGAGGTGCACGGGCACTCGCTCGTCTACCACCTTGCAAGCGGCGACGTGGAGGCCGGCGGCGCGATGAAGGATGTGGAGGAGGCGCTCGGCACGCTGCCGTTTTTCCGCTGCAACAAGTGCGACCTTGTGAACCTTGCAAAGGGGGACGGCGTGCAGGACGGCGACGCCGTTGTGAACGGGCAGATCGTGCAGGTCTCCCGCGCGAAAAAGAAGCCTTTTTTGGAGGCGCTGAACCGCTATATCAATGAGGTCCGCGCATGACGCAGCTGCATTTCGAAGCCGATATCCCCTACGTATGGACGGCGCAGCTGCATTGGCTCAGCTCCATGCTGTTCGTTACGCTGCTGCCCAAGCGCATGAAACGGCTGCCGACCGTGCTGATCGCGCTGCTGCTGCTGCCGGTGCAGGTCGCGCTGTACAGCGTGATCGGCCCGCTGCGCGGCATGGCGTTCAACCTCGGCATGAGCCTGTTTGCGGTGTGGACGCTGCTGCCGCTTATCGTGCTCACCGACGTACCGCTTCGCACGCAGATCTATTGCTGTGCCAGAGCGTTCATCGTCGGCGGCTTTACCGCGTCGTTTTCCTGGCAGATCTACCGGTTTTATTCGCTTCGCACGCCCGCGCTTGCCGCGCGCGGCTGGGAGGTCGCGCTGATGCTGCTGCTTGGGCTGACGGTCACCGTTCTGACCGGCGTGCTGGAAATGCGTCACCGCACGGAGCTGCGGGAAATGCCGATGCCGTGGAGCCGCGTTGCCGAAACGGTCATGATCGCGCTGTTCATCTACATCCTGTCCAGCCTCAGCTATACCGCGCTTGACACGCCGTTTTCCGCCGAGACCGAATCGCAGGTCTTTATGACGCGGACGATCATCTACTTTGCGGGGCTTGCGATCCTGTATGCCCTGCATCTGCACCTGTGCGAAACCTATGCCCGTTCGGAGCGCGACGCCTTAAAGAGCATTTTGGAGCGCCAGTATGAAAACTACCGCATCCGGCAGGAATCCATCAGCCTTGTCAACCAGAAATATCACGATCTGAAGCACCAGATCGCGCTGCTGCGCTCCGAAATCGGCGCGGATCAAAAGCTCGACTGTCTCGATCAGGTCGAAAACGAAATCCGTACCTATGAGGCGCAGAACAAGACCGGCAACGAGGTATTGGACGCGATCCTGACCGGCAAGAGCCTCTATTGCGCCGAGCACGGCATCACGATGACCGCCGTTGCCGACGGGCACGCGCTCGATTTTATGAGCGTCATGGACCTTTCCGCGCTGTTCGGCAACGCGCTCGACAATGCCATCGAGGCCGCCGAGCAGGTGCCCGATCCGGAGCAGCGGCTGATCGTGCTGTCCGTTTCTCAGCAAAAGGGCTTTGTGAAAATGCAGGTCAGAAACCGCTACCAGTCCGGCGAAACGATCACCTCCCTGCCCGCCACGACCAAGCACGACAAACGCTACCACGGCTACGGCTTGAAGTCGATCCGCTCCACCGTCGAAAAATACGGCGGCTCCGTCGCCGTGCACGGCGAGGACGGCTGGTTCGAGCTCGGCGTGCTGATTCCGAGAAACGTCTGAACAGAATACGGCAAAAGCACCGGTCAATGTGGCCGGTGCTTGTTTTCTACTCCGCGTCCTGTTCAAACGCCCTCCGCGGCAAACGCCCTTTGCAGGTTTTTAAGGCCGTAGAGCGCGATCTCGCTCGTCATCAGGTCCAGCTGCCGGATACCGTTCTTTGCCGCAAGCTGACACAGCTTATCCGCATTCATGGCAAAGCGCAGCCGTTCCGTCTGCATCGAAAAAGTCAACAGCGCATATTCCATTTCCCGTTCCTCCGTTTCCGGCTCCATCCTACAACCCTTCCGGTCGTTTTTCCATGCTTGCCGTGCAGTTTGCTTTGCGGGCTTCGCAGATTGCGCCCTTATACAAAAAGCAGGGACGCTTTCGCATCCCCGCCGTCCGTCCGTTTTATAAACCGAGCAGTTTCAAAAGCGCCGCCGGATCGGAAAAATCCGGAATGATGCAGTCCGCGCCCGCGCCGAGCAGCAGACGGCGCTTTCGCATATCCGTCGCCGACGGCCGCGTTTCATCCATCGCCACGCCGACCGCATAGCCGCCCGCGGCCTTGGCCGCCGCAAGCTCGCTCGGCCCGTCGCCAAAGCACAAAAGCTCTTTCCCGTCGATCTCGCCGCGCCGGGTCAGCGTCCCGATCAGCGCCTCCTTGACGCCCTCGCTCTGCCCCGGCCTTGCGCCTGCGATGCCGCCCGAAAACAGCGTGTCCACGCCGAGCAGCTCGGCCTCGAGCCGCACGCTTTCCTCGTCGGTGCCGCTTGCCAACCAGCAGCGGACGCCGCGCGCTTCGAGCGTTTCGATCCATTCCTTCACGCCCGGCACCAGCAGCGTTGCGGGGTCTGCGCCGTTTTGCAGTGACGCGCGCCGCGCGGCAACGCGCTCGGCCATGCGATCCAAAAAGCCCTGCTTATAGACGTTCGGATCGACATGCTTGCCGCCGCGCCGCACGACCTCCGCATCGAGCGCCATGCATTGAAAGATCGTCTGCTTGCCGGTCAGCGCGTCCACAAAGCCGTTGACCGTTTCTTCGACCGCTTCGCGCGATTCGCCAGGCGATACCGCCGCGAGCACGTCGGTAAAGTACGGGATCATCGCGTCGCGCCAGTCCGCGCGGATCAGGCTCACGGTGCCGTCGAAATCGAACAGCGCGGCGGAGAACCGCCGTCCGAGCGGCTTGGTCACAAGCTCCGCGCCCCATTCGTTTTCGAGCCGCTTTTTCAAAAGCGACACGAGCGCGTGGCAGTAGAGCATGTGCATGTCCTCGATCTTTTCCATACAGTCGGTCGGGGCGAGCACGTACGCGTCGCAAAGCGGCAGCAGCTTGCCGCCGTCCCGGCCCAGAAAGCCGAGCACGGTCATGCCGAAGCGATGCGCCGTCTCGGCGGCGCGGACGACGTTTTCCGAATTGCCGCTGCCCGAAAACGCCAGCAGCACGTCCCCCGGATCGGCCTGCGTTTCGATCTGCACGCGGTAGATATCCTGATAAGAAAAGTCGTTGGCAAGGCAGGTCACGACCGATTCCGAATCCCCGAGGCACATGGCCGAAAAGCCCGCCCGTTCATAGACGCGCGCGCCCTTTTGGAGATCGTTGCAGATGTGCGAGGCGGTCGCGGCGCTGCCGCCGTTGCCCGCCGTGTAGATGTGGTGGCCGTTGTGCTTGGCGTCCAGAAGGATATCCGCCATGCGGTCGAGCGCCGCAAAGTCCGTTTCCATCGTGTGCGCACAGCAGTCCGCGGCGTATTCGCGCAAAAACGTCGCGCCGTCAATCGGTTTTATCATATCGGTTTCCCCTTACAGTTTTGCAATCACGTCCGCTATCGTGCCCGCCGTGCACGGTGCGGCCACGGTCAGCTTTGTCCCGACAAGCGGGCGAATGCTCTCGTCCCCGTCCGCCGGGGTGAAGGCCAGATCGGCCTCGCGCAGCATCGCAAGATCGTTCATTGCGTCCCCGACGCAGACGAGCGTACGGCAGCCGTACAGGTTCGCAAGCCTGCGCGCCGCGCTGCCCTTGGACCCGCCGCGCACCATGATCTCGTCGTTCAGCCGCGTCGAGCGCGTGGCCGACAGCGTCCCGTCCGCCTCGACGATCCGGTTGATCGCTTCAAACATCGCGTCGATCTCCGGCGAACCGGACTGAAAATCGCGCGTGGCATCGTCCGGGCGGATGAACTCACCGCCGAAGAACAGCATGTACATCGGCTCGGTCAGTCCCCGATACGTCCCGCCGAGCAGCGGCACGCCGAGCTCATCAAACATGTTCTTCCGTTCGGCATCCATGCGCCACGCAAAGTGCCCCGCGTTGCCCTGCACCTCGACGTTGTGCAGCGGGTATTTTGCCATCATCTCCGTCACAAGCGGCTCCACGTCCGGCAGCGGCGCATCGAACACGGTGCGTTCCGTGTTGAAATCGTAGCACACCGCGCCGTTGCACAGGATCGTCGGGGCATTGTCGATGAACAGACGCCGCTTTTCGCGGAACATCGGCACGCTCCGGCCGGACGCAACGGCGAACCGCCCGCCTTCGTCCATGAACGAGCGCAGCGCGTCAAGATTCGCCTGCGGCACAACCCCCTGCGGATCGGTCAGCGTGCGGTCGAAATCGCTTGCGATCAGAATACCGTCATACCGTCCCATGGATCACTCCGCAAACAGCTCGTTTTCGAGCATCAGGCACAGCGCATGATAGACCGGCAGATGCAGCTCCTGCACCAGGAACGGCTCGGTGCGGTCCACGGCGATCTGACAGTCCGACAGCGGCGTGAGCCGGTTGGGGCCGCGCCCGGTCAGCGTGATCACCTGCATGCCGAGCGCCTGCGCGACCTCGGCGGCATAGACGACGTTCTGCGAATTGCCGGAGGTGGAGATGCCGAGCAGCGCATCGTTCCTCTGTCCGATGGCATACACCTGCTGTGCAAACGCGAGCTTCGGCTCGGTATCGTTGGAAATCGCGGTCATGACCGCGGCGTTTTCGACCAGCGGGATCGCGGGCAGGCCGCGTTCGAGCTTGCCCAAAAGATATTCCGCATCGGCGGGACACGCGCCGTGCAGCGCCTCGGCAAACAGCGTGTCGGGGCGGCGGCGCAGGATGAACGCCTTTTGCAGCTCGCCCGCAATGTGCATGGCGTCCGCGGCGCTCCCGCCGTTGCCGCAAAGCAGCAGCTTGCCGCCCGCCGTGAAGCAATCCTTCAGCAGCAGAAACGCCGTCCAAATCCCGTCGCGCTGCGGCTCCAAGACCGGATAGCGGAGCAGCAGATCGTCCAGGATCGCTTCCGGATCGGTATATTGAATATGAGACATACAGTCCTCCTTGGGATATCGCGGCAAAGGGCGGCGTTCGCCCTTCACCGCCGCCCATTATAACAGATGATACGACGCGATGGCAAGTGCTTCGTAGCGGTCGATATCGTCGCCGAGCGCGGCGGGAACGATCCTGCACGACCGCGCCGACACCGCAAACGCTTCGCGGGCGATGGCGGCCTCCATAGCGGGGCGCAGCAGCGATTCCGCGCGCGCAAAGATGCTTCCGATCACAATGACCTCCGGATTCAAAAGGTCGATCAGAATCGCCAGCGTGCGGCCGAGCATTTCGCCCGAGGTTTCATAGATCCGCTTGGCAAGCGCGTCGCCCTTGTACGCGGCCTCGGCCACGGTCTTGGCTGTCAGCTCGCCGAGCCCCTCCTTTGTCGGGCAGAGCGCGGGCTTTTCACCCGCCATGATGCGCTCATAGACCATGTCCCGCGCGAGCTGTGCAATGCCGCCGCCGGAGCAGAAACCCTCCGCCGAGCCGATCTTGGAGCACCCGACCGGGCCGAAGGGCATCAGCCGGATGTGGCCGCACTCCCCCGCCATGTCGTTGGCGCCGCCGTAGAGCTGACCGTTCAAAATCAGCCCCGCGCCGAGCCCTGTGCCGAACGTTAAGAACGCGGCGTGCCGGCAGCCCTTGGCCGCGCCGAAGCGCCATTCCGCCAGCGCGCCCGCGTTGGCGTCGTTTTCCAAGTAAGCGGGCGCCCCAAAGTGCTCCTCCATGATCCGCACCGCCGGGATATCGTCCCAGCCGGGCAGGTTCGCAGGCGACTGGATCACGCCGGTCACGGGGTCGAGCGGGCTGCCGCAGGCAATGCCGATCGCGTCCGGCTTCTCGATGCCGAACTCGGTCAAAAGCTCGTCGCCGTACCGTTTGAACAGTTCCATTGCGCCGTAGGGGCCGCCGCATTCCTTCGTGGCGAAGCGGCGGCTGCCGAGGATGCGGATTTCATTTTCCGCCTCATACCCAAGAACGGCGATACATTTCGTACCGCCGATCGCAATGCCTAATAGATTTTTCATGCTCAGAGAATCGTGCCGTCCGACGGGTTGAAGCGCAGCCACGCCTCGTCGCCGACCTTGTAGATCTTCTTGCCCTTGGGGTTATAATCGGTGATCTTGATCAGGTTGTCGCCGACCATAACGTGATAGTTCTGGTACGCGCCCATGAAGCAGGACAGGATGACGCGGGCAGGCAGCGCGCCGTCGTCGCCGAGCGTGACGGATTCGGGGCGGAGCATCAGCGCCGCGTCGCTGCCGGCGGCCTTCTGCTGCCCGTCGTAAGCCTCGACCTTGCGGCCCAAAAGCTCGATGATGCTGTGTTTGCCGTCGCCGACGTTGCTGACGATCTTGCCGCGCAGGTAGTTCGCTTCGCCGATGAACGACGCGACGAACTCGCTTGCCGGATGGTAGTAGATCTCGGTCGGGGTGCCCATCTGCGCGATCACGCCCTTGTTCATAACGACGATCTTATCCGAAATGCTCATGGCCTCGGACTGGTCGTGCGTGACGTAGACGGCCGTGGAGCCGACCTCCTGCTGAATACGGCGGATCTCGGGACGCATCTGCACGCGCAGGGTCGCGTCAAGGTTGGAAAACGGGTCGTCCAAAAGCAGCCCGCCGCGCCGCCACACAAACGCCCG
>ODAI010058684.1_pt1 | contig 10141 bp, 7 predicted proteins | sample 1539321 | NCBI WGS metagenome assembly ODAI01 (sample SAMN02144231, study PRJEB22623) | gut metagenome | biome: sheep rumen | host: Ovis aries | place: New Zealand | reverse complement strand
GCCGTTCAAAGACGGTATGTTGGTACGCATTCCGAACCGTCAGAACCCGCTTATTTTGGAGGATTCGATCCCGCAGGAGAAGATGTTCTCTATTTTCCAAGAATACAACCGTTGGAACAAACTGCTGAGAATCAATAATGTAAATGACTTCAATATTGCATGTAACGCGAAGAAATCGTTTGAGTTGATCAAGTTAGCCGAGGCGTTGCACGAGAAGAAGATAGCTCAGACAGCTGATGCTATCGCGGAAAAGCGCCCGAAGATTGTGTTTATCAGCGGTCCTTCTTCGTCCGGAAAGACGACGTTCTCCAAGCGTTTGCAGATTCAGTTGATGGTAGATGGAATCAAGCCGGAAGTGTTGTCAATGGACGATTACTTTGTGAACCGCGTTGACACTCCGAAGGATGAGCACGGAGAATATGATTTTGAGACCGTACATGCCGTAGATCTGCCGTTCTTCCAGAAACAGATGCATGACCTATTAGACGGCAAGGAAGTGGATCTGCCGACGTACGATTTTACTATTGGCGAACGCGTGTTCAAGGGTCGCAAGTTGAAGTTGCAGAAAGATTCGGTATTGGTGATCGAGGGTCTTCACGCATTGAACCCCTGCGTGCTGCCGGATGTAGATAAAAGTCTGACTTTCAAGATCTTCGTTTCGGCGTTGACGACCATCAATATTGATAACCACAACTGGATACCAACGACGGATATCCGTTTGTTGCGCCGGGTAGTGCGCGATTACAAGTACCGCGGATTTTCCGCGCGCGAGACGATAGCCCGCTGTCCGTCGGTCATCCGCGGCGAGATGAAATGGGTTTATCCGTTCCAGGAAGAGGCGGATGTGATGTTCAACTCCGCGCTGATCTTTGAGTTTGCGGTATTGAAAAGGCATGCCGAACCGATTTTGCAGGAAGTACCGAAGTTCTGCGAGGAATACACGGAAGCACACAGATTGCTGAAGTTCCTGCAGTACTTCGTGCCAATACCCGAGCGCGAGATACCGCCCACATCGTTCCTGCGTGAGTTCGTCGGTGGTAGTTCGTTCAGATACTAAGATAATTGAGAATTGGGATGAAACGAGTAATAGTTATATTTTGCGTATTGATAGCCGCTGTTCAGATGTGGTCTGAAGATACGATTGCGGCGAGAGTGGATACCATAGCGGCTGTTGATTCGGCGGCAGTGGTTGCAACACGTCCGAACTTATTGGACGAGATGAAAGGTGTGGAAGTTGTACAGGACTCGGCAGTCGGCGTGCTGTTGGACTTGGCTATACATGGCAAGCGTGAGTTGGTGGAGATAGACGGTTTCCGCGTTCAGGTCTATTCGTCTAACCAGCAACAAGCAGCCAAGATGGAAGCTTTAGAGTTGGAGGAAAAACTGAAAGAGAAAGTGACGCACACGATCTATGTGCAGTATTTGCCGCCGTTCTGGAAAGTGCGTGTGGGCGATTTCCGGACGTATGAGGAAGCGCGCGATTACAAGAAACTATTCGTAAAGATGTTCCCGAATATGATGGGAGATACCTATATTGTACGGGACAAAATACAAGTAATACAATGAGTTTGCAAGATTTTGAACCGAAAGCGGAAGTAACCTCTGCGATAGCTCAGTCTGTAGAAGCGACGCTGGCTCAGATAGGCGAAGACCCAAAGCGTGAGGGTTTGTTGAAGACGCCGGAGCGTGTGGGTAAGGCGTTGCAGTTCCTTTGCAAGGGTTATCATGAGGACGCAGAAGCCATTCTCCGTTCAGCGCTTTTTGAGGAGGACTACCGTCAGATGGTAGTGGTCAAAGATATTGATTTCTACTCGCTTTGCGAGCATCATATGCTACCGTTTTTCGGCAAAGTACATGTGGCGTACATTCCGAACGGGCGAATAACGGGTCTGAGCAAGATCGCCCGCGTGGTAGATGTATATGCGCGGCGGTTGCAAGTACAAGAGCGGCTGACGACGCAGATCAAGGATTGTATTCAGAACACGCTTAATCCGTTGGGAGTGATGGTGGTAATTGAAGCAGAGCACCTATGTATGCAGATGCGGGGTGTGCAGAAACAGCACGCTATGACCGTGACCTCTGATTTTACCGGTGCTTTCAACCGCCAAGAGACGAGAGAAGAGTTTTTGAAGTTGATTAAGGGTTAACGGAAAATATTCATTTCCGGATTGTCACCTTCCGCTTCAATTCCAGCGGCATACAAGATGGAATAGAAATAATAATCCGTACGATAGCGCTTGTCCTTGTTTTGGATAAGCGCTTTTATTTTATCAGGATACAAGGAAGCATATTTATCGGAATACCATATAATTGCAGCCGGGTACTTTTCCTCCTCGGCGTCCTCTTGTGCATGCAGATAGCGTCCTCCTTCTCCGAGAGACTCACCATGGTCGGAGAGATACAAGATAATTGCCGGATAGTGCTCAAAACGGTTAATAATGGCCTGAATAAAGGCATCCAAATAGACAACCGTATTGTCATAGGAGTTGATGATCTGCTCCTTGGTGTTTTGCCGGATATCGCGATTAGAAGTAGTTGGTGTAAATGTGAACAAGTCATCCGAGACATGCGTATCGTACATCCAATGGGAGCCCATAGTATGAAGCACAAACAACTGTTTCGGCGATGCAGCAATAAACGTATCCACCAAAGGAAGCAAATCTTCATCTAACCACTTGGCATATAGAGCTTGCTTACGAGCCGCATCGGTATATAAGACAGTATCCGATTCGTCCATAAAGGCCCAGAAAGGTTTCGTTTGATTCTTGTTAGAGAGCCAAATAGTGTTAAATCCAGCTTGTCCAAAGAGAGACACGAATGAATGCTCGGAGTTTACCACATCTACATTCGCACTATCAGCGCGCGTTATAATATGCGGAATACTACCGATAGTATGCGTATATTGCGAATAGACATGCGGCAGAGAAACCACATCATTCCTTCTGCTCAAACATGGGGTTGTTTCCCTATCGTATCCATTGAGATGCAGATGATCCGCTCTTGTAGCTTCCCCTAAGACAGCAATAACGAAAATCGAGTCCGGCGAGTTATCAGCCACGAGTGCGGGATAAGTACGGACAGGAAGAGGCCTATTCAAATCGGCAATATACTCCGCAATGCTATAAGTAATATTCAAGGGATAGCGCATGATCAATGCCGATTTCAAACGAGGAATAACATTCATGTATGCGAAGAGAAGCAGCAGGCCGAGGCAGAAGTGCCAAAAAGGAACAGTTTTTGCTACTCTGCGAAAACGCGCCCTTATCAGCAGAATACTTATTCCTAAATTTAGAATCAGCCACAATACAAGCCAGACAGAGACAACCCCAGCTGCTTCCCTCGCATGCGTATGCAGAGCAGCGTCCAGAAGCAAGGGGGTTATGCTGACATGATAGATTAGGCGATAATACGAGCAAACCGCTCCAGTTATAGCATATAGGGGCAAAAGAACCGCGCAAGCATAGCGGTAGAACCCTATCACATATAAAACCAATAAATGAAAGATTCCCACGGAAACAATATACGCCGCGACGGAAAATAGAGCAATCCAATCTCCGACGGGGTTATCGACGAAATCCGGTATTACGAAACACAATGTGGACCATAAGGCAGCACACAGACTCCAGAAGAGATATGTCTGACCAAATTTCCTAAACATCTTTCTTTTTCAATTATCGGATTACTAAAATCTTAACTACTGTATGTCCGCCGTTTGCATTGCAGAGGGCTGTATAAACGCCCGGAGTAGCTTTACGTCCGTCCGACAGTTTACCGTCCCAAACGGCAGTTCCACCGTGGCTTTTGGTCTTGCAAACGAGGTTGCCTCCGGCGTCAATGATGTTAACGGTGGTGTTATCCATCAATCCGGCAATAGTGATTACTCCATCATATCCGGGGCGCACCGGATTCGGATAAGCATAGGCACTCGCCATCGTCTTTTGCGGTTCACTGGCATCGCTGCGATAAGAGGCAATACCTTTTCCCGTTCCCACAAACACTTCACCTGTAGTCGGTTCTATTGCGATAGACAAGATTTTGTTAGACGGCAAGAGGCTGTTATTCTCGGTGAAATGAGCTACGGTAATGGTGTCTTCCTCAATCAAATACAAGCCCGAATTCTCAGTTCCGATCCATATTCGGTCTCCACCGTCAACCGCCATACAGTTAATCTGCTCTTCTCCCAAGAGATAATCGCCCAAGTTAGAGCCATCGTTACGCGGGATAATAATTCTGCGGCATTGATTAGATGTGAAGAAATCCACCTCGGCAGGGATAATAATAATACCCTTTTCCGTTCCGATCCAAACCCGATTAGCATGGTCTTGTACCAAACTTCTGAAACAAATCGGCGCAACTGTTTTATTTTCCTGATCCACAAAAGAGGAACGTTTCACGCAACGGTCATCTCCGCCGTAAGTTGGTGTTCCTTTGTCATGGAAGAGGAGCACACCTGTCTCAACACGTTGATCCAAGATCCATTTGTACTCACTATTTCTGCGATCCATAGTTGTGCATCCGGGGGTATAGAACCGCAGAGGTTTGCCATTTACATTAGGAGCAGAAGCATGCCAGTTTCCATCCGGCGAAAGGATGTGAATCGGTTTTCCGACTCCGGTAGGATTGAGTACCCATAGATTTCCCTGTTCATCGGTTAAGGCTCCATCCGTTCGGGTATAATAGACAGGAGAAACTGTTGCGTTAGCCGGTTGCAAGGTACTATTTCCGGTGGTGTGTTGCTTATAAAAGACATAGTTTTTGAACTCATACACACCTGTTCCGTACGTAGCCACATAGAAATGTCCTGCATCCTTCGGATCCACAGCAATAGAGACCGGATCGAGCGCCCGCTGACTGATATGCGGCATAATATCCGCCTCTGATATTCCCCGCCAATTAGTACCGTCATAGATGTTGATACGGGCATCGTTGATATATTCGGTAGCCCATCGTCCTCCGACAGCGGAATAGATCTGACCATGTGCAGCGTGCATCGTATAACCGACATTACTATTCGGACCACTGGGGTGATAATAATTATCCCCTTGTGTACTAAGGCGTATCATGCCAAAGTTTACTTCTGCGAGCCAATACTCTCCTTCGGTATAAACCGCATCGTTGAGATAATAACGGTCCGACAAACCTGCCAATTGATTATTGTCTGTGAGTTGGAACAATTTACGCTGTTCGTTGCAAAGCAACAGCTTATTGTTGCAGCTATGTATCCAAGAGAATGGTTCGGGGCGGACCAGAGTCCACTTGTTCTTCTCCCAACGGTAGAGCGAATCATGTTGCAGGGTATAGATTGCATCGCGATAGACTACCGCTTTTTGCAAACGGTCTGTCAGGACAGAGGATTGATGCCAATAGGAATAATCCACCAAGTTATCTTTGGATGAAGCGCTGAACATCTTATTCTCCCCAAAGGCATAGATTGAATCGCCTAATTCGAGAACTTGCTCCACATTCACAGAAGCGGCTTCCGAGCCGATATAATAGGTATCAGTTATCTCTTCTTTCTTCAAATTAAGCGCGATTATACCAAACGGCATAGCCATATAGGTATATTTCCTGCCGGCATAAATGCTGTTGATAGTTCGGTTGATAGAGCCGGACTTTACATACAGATCGGGGATAGAAGTAACCGTTTTTGAGTCATCGTCCAAGAGATCAATCATGCCACTTTCGTAGCCGATTATCAGTTTTCCGGATGAGTGATCATACTCGATTTGAGAGATAGCAGAACCATTCAGGCCGTTGGATTTATTCCAATAGGTTATTGATTCGTCTGCTCTATCCAAACTCCACAAAGCTCCCCCGTTGGTTCGCGCGTATATTGTTTTGGCGGTTCCAATTATTTGTGCAGCATCCGAATAGGAGAAATGCAACCGCCACTGCTGCATGCTACCATAATTCGTGTTCTCCTCTTTAGAAGCACGTGAATCCTCCGTCGGCAGTGCACTCTCATCATAACTTACGAGGCCTTCAGATGTACCGACATATATGATTCCTTGTTCGTCTTTGGCAAAAGAAAGTATACCATTCCCCGGCATAGCGGAGTTTTCTGTTGTATAATGCGCCACAATCTCATCCACCTCCGAAGATAGAACGTAAATACCCAAATTATCCGTTCCAACCCATAGTTGTCCGTTCTTATCCTCGCAGATGGTTTTTACAGGCATTGTAGTCATGGGGTTCTCACCGTTATTATCCATTACATCGGGCAGAAGGATTGCATCCGACAGGGCATAATCCATATTTGCCGGGAGATAAGCCAAACCCAAGTTGGAGCATATCCATATGCGCCCTTTGCTATCCTGCTTCAAGTCATAGATCTCTAGCGGTTTGTACTCTTTACCGTATTGATCAATCCATTGCGAACGATAGATTACTTCATCATCCGAACTATCCCAAATCGTTCCATTGTCGTTGATCCGGCAAACACCGGTGTTATTTCGTCCCATAGCAATCCATTTATAAGAAGGATAATGGGTATCCATTAGAAAGCCTGTTGGCGTTGGCATTCTAAGGGGGGCATTATCAAGCACCTCAGGGAGTGCATGCCAATTTCCGGCATAGTCGATGCAATGGATTTGCGGAGTTGTACCGGCGTTTAACATCCAGAGATTGTTCTCGTTGTCAAATTGCGCGAAATCAACGCGTGTGTAGTTTGTAGGATCGTTCGGAGCCGCAGCTACCAGTGTGCTCACTCCATCTCCCGCGAGGTATTGGCGCACAAGCGTATCGTTTTGAAATTCGAAGAGTCCGTTACCGTAACTGGAGACATAATAATGTTTCGGATCACGGGGATCGACAGCAACATTCATGAAGTCGTTTGCAGGAAGTCCCGTTTTGGCTTTAATATTGTCAGCCACCACGTTTGTCCATTTATATCCGTCGTAATGCATTACAGCTCCGGATCTTCTATATTCCGTAGCCCATCGTCCACCAGGAACAATCCATACATCCTTGCCATAGGTGTTAAGACGATAAGGGACATTAGAAACCGGTCCCTGCGGTTTATAGGTAATACGTGCAGATTCATTAAAGCGGATAATACCCTCATTTCCGCCGGCGTACCATTCGCTGTTGGCGTCCTTGTAATGCACTCCTTTGTCGGGATCCGGTGCAATACGTCCACTGCGGAGTTCCCGTTTCCAGACGGTGTAGTCGGAGAGGTTCGTTTTCATGGAAGCACAATACAGGCTATCCGTTGAGAAGGCATAGATGCTGTCTCCTTTGATGCTGACATCCTTAACCGGGGTCTCCAATCCGCCAGGCCGGAGCCAGTAACTATCCACCAGTTTATTCTCGCGCAAGTCGAAAGTCTGCACGCCGAAATGGGTAGAGAGGTACGCCATGCGGCCTTGAATAGTGACATTGTAGATATCCTTCCGCTGCGTCATGTCTTTGTTGTAAAGATCACCAATATAACGCATTCCCTGTTTGGTCAGGATATCTATTTTTCCGTTCGAATAAGCGATGAGCAGTTGTTGCCCTTTTTCGTCATAGTGGATGCAGGAGATGCCTGTACTATGCAAGCCGGACAAACGGTTGTAGATCGTTATTTTCTCGCTCTGCTTGTTCACGCCGAACAAACTGCCGTCAGACAGGGCATAGACCATATCCTGCGACATAGCAATCTGTGTCACATTATTATAAGCGAAATGAGTTACCCAATTCTCAGCTGCAAGGGGAAGCACACACAGGAATCCCAATGCCCAAACGGATATGTACCGAATCATTCTCATAATTTTTCAATAAGCGCTTGTAACGCACGCGCACGATGACTAATAGTATTTTTTATTTCAGGAGACAGTTCTCCGAAGGTTTTGTCAAATCCTTCGGGTTTGAATACCGGGTCATACCCGAATCCGCCTATTCCATGCTCGACAGGTGTTATTTCTCCGCGCACGATACCTTCTACTTGCGTGACAGCGTGCGTGCGCGTATAGATAAGGGTTATGACCGTTTTGAATTGGCATCCCCTATTCTCTTTGCCGTCCAGTTCGCGCAAGGCTTTTGCGCGATTAGCGGCATAAGTCTCCATTTCTGGTAGATGAATGCCTGTTTCTCGTTCCGCCCAGCGCGCGGTATAGACGCCCGGCTCTCCGTTGAGGGCGTCAATTTCCAAGCCCGTATCGTCGGCAAAGACGCCATCCACGTCATTGAGGGTTTGGTCGTTTACGAAGTCCATTACGGTTTGCGCTTTGATCAAGCTGTTTTGCGCGAGCGTAGTGCCCGTTTCGTCTATTTCTTGCACAAAGCCGATGTCTCGGAGACTCAGCACTTCCACGCCAGCGGGCATGATTGCACGCACTTCTGACAGTTTATGCGCGTTATTGGAGGCAAATACCAGTTTCATCTTTATCTTTCCCAAGTTTGGTTACGACCTAACAATCCGACTTTGTCCAAAGAGCCACGCAAAACCAATTTGCCGTCTTTTGTATAGATCTTGCCGTAATAGAATTTACCGGATTCGGGATCTAACACTTTTCCTCCGGTCAGGGCGTTAGCTTTCGCGTCAAACTTCATGCCACGAATGATCACGAGCCCTTCGAGCGGCGCATTGTAGTCCTCGTCCTTGCAAGTCGTACATTTCAAGCCGGGTTCTCCAACCAGCATCTTAGCAATCTTCCCATAGTACAGCCCATCAGATCCCTGATAGATTGCGACGACAGAACGGCGTTCACCGGTTTTGTCATCTATCGTTTTCCAGTCCCCTAAGATGTTCTCGACTTGTGCGCTTGCGGCCACCGAAACAAGCACTAAAAGAGCCAAAACAGATTTCTTCATATACTTTATTTTAGATTTAAAATAAAAAACGGTGCAAAGATACAAAAAAAAAATGACATACGCAAATTTGTATGTCATTTTTTTGTTTAAGTGCGCAGGATGAGACTCGAACTCACACGATCTTGCGACCACTACCCCCTCAAAGTAGCGTGTATACCAATTTCACCACCTGCGCGTCGCGTTCGGCAAAAGAGCAAATCGTGTGCCCAGAACAGGACTCGAACCTGCACACCTCTCGGCATGCGCACCTGAAACGCACGCGTCTACCAATTCCGCCATCTGGGCTGTTGCTGTCTGCAATTATGCCTAATTGCAAAAAAAAAGGAGCGGAAAACGAGACTCGAACTCGCGACCCCGACCTTGGCAAGGTCGTGCTCTACCAACTGAGCTATTGCCGCATATGTGTAAGACCACTTGCTCCCTTTAACCGAAAGCGAGTGCAAAGGTACTGCTTTTTTTTGATATACGCAAATATTTTCGAAAAAAAATGCAAAAAAAGTGCATTTTACAAGATATTTTACTTTTTTTTGCAAAAAAATACAAAAAAATTTGCGTATATCGGATTTTTGTAGTACCTTTGCAGTCGCTTTTGAAACAAAATGCCTTGGTGCTATCGTCTAGTGGCCTAGGACAACGGCCTCTCACGCCGTAAACCCCGGTTCGAGTCCGGGTAGCACTACCAAGAAAAAGTCTCGATTCGTCGGGACTTTTTTAGAAACAAACCAAGGTCAAGGAAAGTTGTCTGAGTGGTCGAAAGAGCCGCACTCGAAATGCGGTATACGCATTACGTCGTATCGGGGGTTCGAATCCCTCACTTTCCGCAAGCGGAAAGCTCGGGAAACCGAGCAAAATGCAAAAAGGAAATGGAAGTTTTTGGCTTCCATTTTTTTTGTGGGCAATAGTGCCTGTTGAGAATTTATTATCATACAGGTACTATCGTACACAAAAAGAAAGGGTGTTTGTTCACTCTTTCCTTTGTGTTTTGTTCGGTTTCCCGAACGAAAGCTTTGCCCAGGATGCCGCCGGCAGGCTTTAGGGATTACGTAGAAATCCCTCACTTTCCCACTACTCGGTGCCCCTCACTTTTAGAACATAGAAAAACCGCCCCGTAGAGCGGTTTTTCCGTGTTCTGTACTCTGTCAGGCGCAGCCGGTCTGTACTTAGCTTAGGTTTTTATATTGTTCCTTTCGGTGGCATTCTTGCCGCCGCTATATTTCAGATTTCAGCTTTCTGATGGCTGACAGCTGATGGCTTTCGGGTCTGTACTCTTTTAGCCCTGCGCATCGTACTCCTGTCCGCAGACCTTCCACAGATAGGCGCGCATCGTGGTCTTGCCGCCGGCGGTGTC
>ODAI012424792.1_pt1 | contig 10142 bp, 10 predicted proteins | sample 1539321 | NCBI WGS metagenome assembly ODAI01 (sample SAMN02144231, study PRJEB22623) | gut metagenome | biome: sheep rumen | host: Ovis aries | place: New Zealand | reverse complement strand
TGAAGAATATAGTGCATCACTTTGTTTCTATCAAATTCAGTACTGCTGTTAAGTTTATTTACTAGCGTTGTTTTTTCTTCTTCAGGGATATACTCTTTAATTATTATATCGTTTTCAAACGATTCTAAAAACTCCTCGAAAATGAATTTTAAGTGTGATTGGTCTATTATCCCTTTTTTTACCAGATCTGCTGTTATTAAATACTCTTTAACCAGCAAATAGGTGTTGAGCACAGGTGCTTTATAAATGTGGTAAGTTGAGTGTTTCAGCATTTCATCAATTCTTTGTGAAAAATAAAGAATGCCGTCATTTATCGGATTTTCATCCGACTTATTCATAGTAAAAAACTTCATATAGCACCGCCTTTCACAATCAACTCGGATAATTTGTCACAACGTACTTTTGATAATTCACGAGGTTCTATTTTCTTTAATCCTCCTCCGTAAACACGCCCCTGACTTTCAAGATCATAGCGAGATATTGAACGCAGGGCTTTCCATATTTCAAATAAAGATTCAGGATTTCTGCTTAAAAAGCTTAAAACATCTTCTTTGGGATAAAGCATCATATATGAGTTAGTTGCAACAGCATTGGTATGATTAAGAATGAATCTGAATGGATTATCAAACTCACTTTTGCTTCTTCCCATATATGAACATAAGAATGGTGTGGCTGAACGTCTTTCTTGAAAATACCATTTTTTACGATTTCGACATAAGTATTTTCTTCCTGTTGTTTCTTTTCCACTTTCCAAATATGCCCATACCCCTGGATGATTAGCTCTCAAATCTTCTTCCGAAAGAGTACAATCTAATAAAAAATACTGTGTTTCAAGAAGAGGGTATCCAGATGTGTCCTTAAATATTTCATTTTCCTTTAATTTGTGTGGACTGGGCAAAATCGGCGTGAAGAATGACATATCTAAACCAAGCTCAGTTATTTGCTCTTTGGAAAGAATAAAAAAACCATTGTCGCCTGTTGCCAAACCTCTTTTTATTGTAAAGAAATCTCCTAATGTTGGTACTTCTATATTATTTGTAGAAACAGACTCGGCTGTTATATTAGTCCATTTGTCCTTTTCAATCAGTTGCTTTTTAGTTACTATTTTGGATACTTCGGGGGTGTCATGTGTACCACCATAAGACAATTCGATTTCATAATCAGAGTGAATGATTTCGTTCCTGAACCATACAACACAAGAAGAAACTAACGCATCTTTGAATTTACTGTTTTCTGGTGTGTATCTATGAATTCTTAGAAGATGCACACTGTTTAATAAATAATCTTTCACTGCTTTTCCGTAGTTAACATCCATAAACTCGCTTGGGATCAACCAGCCAGATATTGCACCTGGTTTGAGTTGTTTATGTGCTGATAGCAGAAAATAACAATAAAGTCCTGCAAGTCCTGAAATAGAAGTATTGGTTTCTTTTTTTATCTTTCTAACCAAATTTGCCTTCTGTTCCTTATCAATAAGATGATGACGAACATATGGCGGATTACTGATTACAAGATTAAAAAGTTTATCATCTTGCGAACAAAGGAAATCACCACAAATCAGATTATAATAGTTTTCTTTCCATAATGAGACGGACTTTTGATAGATTTCAGAATCTATTTCGTAACCTGTTATACTTTTAATCCTTTTGATGCACTTAATTGATTGCAAAGCTGAAAAAAAAGCTCCAGTTCCAAATGATGGCTCTAAAAAGTCGATTTCGTCATCTTCCAACAAAGATACTCCATACGACACAATCTCTTTTGCTAAGTCGTACGGAGTAGCAAACTGTCCCAAGGCACGACGTTCTTCTATATCCTTAGAACTATCGATTTGACATTGAATTATCTCTCTTTGTTTTTCAGTGGAAGTTATATTCCTAACTGAGTTAGATCTTCTATTCTGTGTTCCCATATCCAATCAATTCCTTCTGCTGCTTCGTAGCCAAGATAGCCAGAATCAAAGTAGCCACATAAAAACAATGAATAAGATACATTCGTTCCATATGTTCGTTTTAATTGTTGCATTTTGGTTGCTTCTTCTTTTCGTCGTTTGTTAACATTGGTGAAATCTCCTGCTGACTTCGCTTCAATAAGAATTGGCATAGAGTTTTGTGCTGCACTTAATGGCATAATAACAACATCAACAGGAATATTGACTGTTGTTTCAGCTCCATCCGCAACTAAAACGGGAACATTAGTATGAAATGAATATGTACCTTTTGGCATTTCAGAATACTTTGTATTCTTTTCGGATTTTTTATACCCTTTTGCATTGAGAAACGCTGATATAGCATCTAACTGACGCTTTTCTTGAGCATTTCTTATTATTGGATCTGCTACAGCACCACATAAACGGTCAGCTACGATAGTTGATGATCGTTGAACCTCTATATCTGATGGTTTTCTTTTTTCATCGAGCCAAACAAAAATATCAGGATCAGCCATTTTAATAATTGTTGTAGATATTTTTGTAAGCTGATCATAAAGCATATTTTCGCTCATTCTTGGAGAAACACGAGGATTATCATTATCCTCCATATTTTCAACAAGACTTTTTGATACTCCTGCCAAACCTACAAGCCTGTCACGAGCAATTGGTGGACAAGTAGACATTCTTAGAATTGGCAGTATTTCTGGATGATCTTTCAATAATTCGGGCGAAATATTTAGCAGATAGTTTGAATTAATCAATGCAGATTCGACTTTGCTTGCTGTTGAAATACGAGTATCTCTAAATGCTTTTGGCGCAAATTCCATAAACCATTCGTTATATAAATCGACAGATGCTTGAACATCTCTTTTCCATAAATCAGGTTTATCTCTATTAATCCCCATATTTAATTCTCCTTTACAGTGAATCTAATACTTTTATTCTAATTATAACACAAATACGTTGAAAAATCAACCAAAAACCTATATTTTGCTTAAGTATTGTTGCATGACATCTTTGAGTCTCCACGCAAATCAAAGTCCGTTTTATTGTTTCCATTATTATTGCCTTCCTCTTACTTATTCTCATAAGGATGCATTTATATAGTAGATATAACGAGAAATCAAAAAAACTTGCTCTTTCAATTTATCGTGAGATTCTTTTTATTGTTCAGCTCTGATACTTTGATTGAAATATTACAAATTATTACAGTTTTCAAATTACCCTTAAATCCGGTTACAAAAATCGCGAGTTCTGTATTTACTTATGATAGGTGTCGCACAGAATCTCAATCATCAAATCCAATTACATTTGCAGTACCCCGACTGTTGGAAATATCTCGGCACATTAAACATAATTCTTCTGTCCGTCTTGTTCAAGGCTACAAAGTTTTTCCTAAAAGCGTTGATCGCACTGATTTTCACTTAAAAAAGTGCCGTCTTTTGTAGTGTCTTATGAAAGGTGGTTTTATCAGAAAGAATCTTTCAACATTCAGATCACCCTCAACTATGCCGGATATGCAGATTACACATTTTTATCGAGCCCGTCTTAGTGAAAACGCAGAAGATTATTACAAGTTTTCCGAAACCGCTTATAAAATCGGCTTCAAGTGTCCTTACTTATGAATGGCAGTTTCATATAAGTCGGATCATAAATATGCGAGGAGAATCCACAGGTCTTAACAATAAGCAGACAATCTCTCTGCTTATGTGTAATATGCCCCGAATGAAGTCAGCATCCGATCGAGTGTTGTACAAGTAACCAAACTTGAAATAGGTAGGTTAACTAAAGCGGGTCTAAGTGTGCTTATTTATGGAGGGACTTTTTTATCGCATAATATTTTTCTGCTCTCCCCCTCATCATCACAGCTGCATTGTGCAATTTCAAAATGAACAGGCTCTTAATATGATTGAAAATGTGCAAGCCTACAATCTTTTGAAAAGTGGTTCCGAAAAATGCGTTCAAATGTACTACCTTTTGGAAAGCCCCTTTATTGTCGCGGTAATGACCGCCATTCGAGTATGACATCTGCCCCACAAGACCGCTGTCCCGCCAACAGATGTTAAGAGAGCAGATGTCCACAACAACCGTAATCAATTTAAGGAGATGATACAGGCGACCATATATATTATACATAACAATAATGTCGGAGCATACCGCCGCTGCTCCGATATAAGATAGAACGGAGATAGTCTCTGATGCTCGGCTCTGCTGCCAAGCCGTGTGCAGCTGATATCTCCGAAATGATCACCTAACACATTATGAACAAAAAAAACGAAACTGGAAAGGATGATGCAAATGAAATTAACGCAAAAACAGGAACTCATCGCTCAGGTGACCGAGCTGCTCGAGAAGCTCATTGAGGTCGAGAGCGTCAATGATACACCTAAACCCGATGCTATTGCGGACAAGCCGCTGGAGATGCTGACGGTCAAGGAGTGCGCCGCTCTTGTGGACGGCTTGTCGGAGAATACCGTCCGACAGCTTTGTGCGCAGGACAAGGTCGCCCATGTGCGGGCGGGCGCAGGGCGCAACGGGAAGATTCTTGTGAGCAAAATGTCGCTGCTCAAATATCTCGGCATAGCCGGCTGAATGCAAATTGCCGCAGCCCTATACGGGCGGCCAAAAATATGTTATTTGTATTATGTTTTTTTCTAAGAATAGCAAGTACAGATAGTCCCGGCAGATTACCGGGACTATCACCCAAATATGAAAATCTTTCATATTTGCGCCGTTTAGCGGTTGAGCAACGCTACACGACGGTTCGCTATAAACGAGCCGAAATTTCAAAACATAATAGTGAAAGGGTTGATAATTATAGCAAGAAAAAATCCTGATCTCCGCCGCAAGGAGATCGTCTATTCTGCGCAGGAGTGGAACGAGATAGAGAAGAAGGCTGCGGAGTGTCATCTGAAAACTTCGACGTATATCCGCTGCAAGTCCCTGTCGGGGGATATCTATGTTTACGATATGAAAGAGATCGCGCCCTTGCTGAACGGGCTGCGCATTATTTCCAAGAACATCAATCAGATAGCGAAGAAAGCGAACGAGACGAACAATCTGTATGCCGATGATATTGATAAACTGCGAGAGGAGATCGGTGCCGTATCCCTTACTGTAAATCAGTGGCTGTCCACGCTCACGTCAAGCAAAGTTTGAGGTATATATTAAACCCAGACAAGACCGAGGACAGGCTGCTGACGTCCTCTATAAACTGCATGACCGAACCCGAGTTCGCCTACACCGCTATGTCGGCGGTTTACGATCAGTATGCTAAAGACCGCTTCGACAGCCCTTCGCCAAATTCGGGGAAAGGGACTGTCAAGGCGATCCATTACATAATGAGCTTTGCCGATTCGGAGAATGTCACGCCCGAACTCGCCCACAAGATAGGTAAGGCGCTCGTCAGGAAAATGTTTGGCGACGATGCAGTGGCGGTTATCGCTACGCACGTCAACGCAGAGCATATCCACAACCATATCCTCGTGTGTTCTTACTCGCTGTCGGGGCAGAAGTTTTACGACAACAAAGCGACTGTCCGCAAAATGCGCGAGACCACAAACGGGGTATGCCGTGCTTATGGTATCACTCCTGCGCTCAACTTTGAGAACGAGGGGCGCTCTATGAACTATTCGGAATGGCAGCACAGGAGGAACGGTACTTCGTGGAAAGAGCAGATCAGACAAGAAATCGACAGGCTGATACCTACGGTGAATGATCTTGATGATCTGCTGTCCGAGCTTGAACGGCGGGGCTACACGATCAAGAGAGATAAGTATCTGTATATCAAAGCCCCCAGGCAGAAGCGCTCTGTAAGCTTGTGGAAGCTCGGTGAGGACTATACCGAATACAGTCTTAATGCTCGGATAATTTGGAGAGCGGTGGGTAACGGGAATAGTGAACTCCGTTTCACGAACAGCGAGATCGAGCGAGCACATCTTGGCATCATATCCAAGGTCAGAATTCTTGCTGCGGAGAACAAAAAAGTTCCTCGCAGGGCGGATAATAACGCTCCGTACTCGGTGAAAAATGATCTGGATGTTTTCTGCCTATCCGCACAGCTCACGGTTATTAACCGTGACCGCATTCATTCGATTGGAGATCTTGAGGGCAGAATCAAAAAAATCTCCGCTGAATATTCAGCTATGCAGGAACAGCTTGCGCAGGAACTTCTTGAACAGGAAAAGCTACAGACGCTGATAGAACAGTGCGAGTATTATTTTGCCAACCGTGACAATTACGATATGACAGCCGAAGATATTAATCGTCTGGAGATCATTAAAAACATTATTCGAGAATATAATATTTCTTCGCCGCAGGATTTAATCGGACTGCGATTTCGTAATAATGATCTGTTAAAAAACATCACTGACACTAAAGATATGCTGTCGCAGAGAAAGAATAAGCTGGTGCGGTATGTGGATATTCGTGATACTTACAATAGAATTTCTCACGGAGATTATATTTCAAACCTTGTCGAGGAAGAAAAAAGCCGCAGGGAACAAGAAAAGCAAAAAGAAAACAACAAACCTAAAAAACGGAAAGGAAGATGATTTGAATGGGAAGAAAGGCTAATATTGACAACTTGATCAGGGACGCAAAGAGGGCTGACGAGCGAATCGCAGATATCGAGAAAATGCTCAAAACAGCAAAGGATGATTCTGCAAGTGCTTGGGATAAGGTCGCTGTGCGAAAAAATGAATTGGAGCAGGAGAACAATAACGGTCTCGCAAAAGAAATCAAAGCCGTGTTCGGGGATGATATTTCTGCTGCGGAGCTGAAAAGACAGCTGGAGGAGCTTTTGCTTATTGACGAGGTGAGGGAGTATATTGAGTCGGAGAGGTGGAAGCGCAAGGCGGATGATTATAATAACGCAGATGCGGCTGATGATAATATAAGCTGCTAAGCAACGGTATAATATGTGGTATAAAACGGCATATCTTCTTAAAACTTCACATAACTTCTATTGACTTTAAAGCGTGAAAGCATTATAATATAAAAAAGAGATATGCCGTGATATACCTAAGGAGGTCTATTATGGCAAATATAACCAAACGTGGCAAAACATATTCTATCCGTGTATCCTGTGGGTACGACAGCAAAGGCAAGCAGGTCATCCAGTCTATGACATGGAAACCCGAGCCGAACATGACTGCAAGGCAGATCGAAAAAGAGTTGAACCGACAGGCGGTGATGTTCGAGGAAGCCTGCAACAGAGGATATCAGAGCAGGGCGGTCAAGTTTGAGGTGTTCGCTGAGGAATGGTTTGAAAGCTATGCGAAACCCAACCTCAGAAATACTACATACGAGAGAATGCTCCAGCTGCGAGGCAGGGCATATGCCGCTATCGGTCATCTGAGAATGGACAAGATCACTCCCAGACAGATACAGGCTTTCGTGAACACCTTGTCTAAGGACGGAGCAAACGAGCGCACAGGCAAGCCCCTTGCGCCGAAAACTATCCGCCACAATCTCAGCTTCATCAGCGATGTGTTCAGCTATGCTGTCAAGATGGGCGTAGTGAGCGATAATCCGTGTTCAAAGGTGACGATACCCAAATCGCAGCCCACGGAGAAGAAAATCTATACTTTGGAGGAGGTTGAAAAGTTTTTGACCCTGCTGAATGACGAGCCGCTGAAATACCGCACATTCTTCAACATTATGATTTACAGCGGATTCAGGCGGGGCGAGATGCTGGCGCTTGAATGGAAAGATGTGGATTTTGAAAACAACGTCATAAGTATCCGCAGGACGAGTAATTACACTGCCAAGCAGGGAGTATATACCGATACGACCAAAACCAGGCGCTCGCAGCGTTCGCTGAAATTCCCTCATGAGATCATAGATATGCTCAAAGAGTATAAGGAAGAGCAGGACGCGCAGGTTTTGAAGTACGGTGACAAATGGATCGAGACCGACAGGCTCTACACAAAGTGGAACGGTGCTCCTATGCAGAACGGCACACCCTACTTCTGGCTCGGAGAGTTCTGTGAGAAGCACGATCTTCCGTTTTACGGTCTGCACAGTTTCAGGCACCTGTTCTGTTCAATGCTCGTGAACAACGGCGTTGATATTGCAACGGTTTCGGGCGCTATGGGACATTCCTGCATCAGTACAACGAGCAACGTGTACTGTCATATGATCGGTGACGCGCAGGCAAAGGTTTCCAAGGCGGTTTCAGATTTTCTTAATTTCCGCAAGAAGAAAGATCAGAAAAGCCCTGCATAAAGTTGTTCATTATTATAATGAACAAGCAAAGAACAAAAGGATTTTCAGGCAAAACAAAAAGCTCCAAAACCGCGCATCTGCGCGGTCTCAGAGCTTTGCGTTTGGTGACCCGTACGGGAATTGAACCCATGATTCCGCCGTGAAAGGGCGGTGTCTTAACCTCTTGACCAACGGGCCGAAGAATGGGAACAGCAATTGGTGGCGGTAACTGGATTTGAACCGGTGACACCCTGGGTATGAACCAAGTGCTCTAGCCAACTGAGCTATACCGCCATATGCTGTTCCCATAGCGACTATATTATTATACACTATACGTTTCGGTTTGTCAAGCCTTTTTTTAAAAAAATCATTATAACACCCTCTTTTTTTGTTTTTTCTGAGCCGGATCCTGCCTGATTTTGTGCAAAATGACCTTGCCCGACTCTTTGTGGACCCCGATTTCTACACACCATTTGCTTTATTATATTGACACAGGATTAAATTTGTATTATAATTTAATCAGTGCTTTCCGGCATCTTTGTCTCACACAGACATCCGGATCCTGAGGCAGCACTATATTATAGGGGAAACTTGAAAGGAGACAGTAATGAGTACTGAGACACAAAACATTAACGTTCTCGAAGTACGCGGGCTTTCAAAGCAGTACAAAAAGGGCGTTTACGCATCGCAGGGCGTTACATTCAACGTCCGCAAAGGCGAGATATTCGCGCTCATCGGCCCTAACGGTGCCGGCAAAACAACAACTATCCGTATGATCTCTACCCTGCTCAAAGCAACAGAGGGCGATGCTATCGTTGACGGGCACAGCATCCTTACCGAGCCCGAAAAGGTGCGCCGTGCTATAACCTACCTTCCCGATGAGGCCGGTGCCTACAAAACTATGACAGGCAAAGCCTACCTGGAGTTCATGGCCGGTATCTATGCCGACAACGCTCAGCAGGTCAAGGAATTTGTCGCACGGGGAGCAGAGATCAGTGAGCTCGGTGAAAGACTGAAGGATAAGATCGGCAGCTATTCAAGAGGTATGATCCGTAAGCTGCTGCTGGCCAGAGCTATGATGCCGAAGCCCGCCCTCGCTATACTCGATGAGCCTACATCCGGTCTTGACATAATCAACGCTCTTGAGATCAGACGAATGATAAAATCTCTTGCCGAAAAAGGCATGAGCTTCCTCCTCTCCTCGCATAATATGCTGGAGATCGAGTTCGTTTCCGACAGAGTCGGCATCATCGCCAAGGGGCATCTTCTCGAGGTCGGGACACCTCAGGAGCTCAAGGAGAAATATAATACCAAGAACCTTGAAGAAGTATTTGAACAGGTGGTGATGTCAAAATGAAATTCACACATCTCTTCAAAAAGGAAATCAAGGAAATGATCACTCCTCAGATGATCGCTATCCTTGTAATGATCTATCTTGGCTTTACCCTTATGGGCAACGTTATGAAGAAGCAGGTCGATGAGATAGCCAAAGACAGCTCCAAGATCGTTATCTGCGACCAGGATCAGACAGATTTCACCGGCGCGATCATCGAGCTTATGAAAACGCCTGTCAACGGCGAAGCCAACGATGTCAAGAGCGTTACATTTGAATCAGATGACTATCCCAAGGAGCTCGACCGGATCGGTGAAAAATGCGTTATCATCATCCCCAAGGGATTTACCGACCAGGTCAACCAGCACAAAGTCGCTGATCTCATCTATGTCAATAAGATGACCTCCCTCTCGACCCTCAGCAATGCCTCGGTAGGCTCGGATAATGCAAAGGGTATCATCCGAACCGCAGTCGTCTCCAAGCTCTATAAGGAAAAGCTGGCTGCCAATCAGCTCACTGCTGATGAGATCAAACAGCTCGAACTGCCTATCGAGATAAAGGAAAAGACTGTCGTCTCCGACAAGACCGCAGATATCGAATCCTCCGTCGTCGCCAAACTCAAGCAGATGGAGACTATGTTCTTCCCGATCATCGTTTTCCTGCTCATTATGT